>Ga0182742_1001353_pt1 | contig 31835 bp, 27 predicted proteins | sample eDN5th37CBELigMG_FD_128880 | JGI IMG/M metagenome (GOLD analysis project Ga0182742, IMG submission 128880) | Enriched Miracle-Growth compost microbial communities from Emeryville, California, USA - eDNA 5th pass 37_C BE-Lig MG (version 2)... ... | reverse complement strand
TGGTCGCTTGAAGGCATCAGCGGCTATGATGCGCCGGGCAGCAATGGCTGCGCGGCGGGTGGCGATCCCTGCCCGATGGAAAAGCTTTCGCGCGACGGCGGCGACCTGAACCCGAAGATCACGATTTCCGCGCGGCCGCTGGAATGGCTCCAGCCCTATGTGACCTACGCGCATACGTCGCGCCCGCCGACGGCCTCGGAGATGTTCTATCCGGGCGGCCATAGCTTCGACGGCTCGTCCGACCCGATCAACAACAACCCCAATCTCGTGCCGGAACGCAGCCGCGGCTGGGAAGTCGGCGTCAATCTCAAGGGCGAGGACCTGCTGACGGCCGGAGACGCCGCCTGGCTGAAGATCGGTTATTTCCACAACCGTATCCGCGACTACATCACCTATGACATCGACCGGGACGGCGCGGCGCGCTGGGTGAACGTCGACGGCACGACCGTGATGAAGGGACTGGAGTTGGAAGGCGGCTACGATGCCGGCGGCTACTATGCCGGCTTCTCGCTGACGCTGGCCGACACGAAGCAACCGGAAGGCGCCGCCGCCGGCGTGAGCGGCGATACCGGCCGCCTGCCTGACGATTTCGCGACCATTGATGCCGGCATGCGCTTCCTGGACGAAACGCTGACCGTCGGCGGCCGCATGCGCTATGTCGGCAAGAGCAAGCAGGCCTATATCAACCAGGACATGGCCTTCAAGCTGGACGCCTATACGCTCTTCGATGCGCATGCCTCCTGGCAGATCAACGAGAACGCCAAGGTGTTCTTCAATGTCGAGAACGTCTTCGACAAGAGCTACATGAAGGCCAATTCCGGCCTGATGGACAATTACGGCGGCGTCAAGAACGGCCGCGGCCGCACCTTCATCATCGGCGCGACGGCCCGGTTCTGATCATCCGCGTAGCGCCTTTACCGCATCGGCGGCAAAGCGGGAGAGTGGCGAGGGCAGGGTGTCGAGCGGGAACCAGCCGAATTCCGGCAGCTTCTCAGGCTCCATGACGCGCGCCTCGCCCGAGAAATCCTCCGTGACATAGATGAGCGATAGCCAGTGCTGGCGCTCGTCCGCGAGGATCTGTTCGGAAACGCACAGAAAGTCTACGGCGCCGACGGTGAGGCCCGATTCTTCCTCGGCCTCGCGGCGGGCCGCTTCCATCGCGCGCTCCATATGATCGACCTTGCCGCCGACGATGTTCCATGTGCCGGCTTCCGGCGCGCGCAGGCGCCGGTAAAGCAGGAGTTTGCCGTCACGCAAAATGGCCAGGCCGCAACCGAGGCCTGGCACATCGATGCCTGGAATGGACATTCCGGGAGGTCAGGCCTTGCCGGCGATCAGCATAAAGGCCGGGACCTCGTCGCCGAAGCCGAGCGGCGTCGGGCCGTCATCCTCGTCGCGGCGGTAACGGCTGCGGCGGTCACGGCTGTCGTCATTGGCCGGACGCGGCGCGGCGTGGTTCGCGGCACGCGGGTTGCGAGCGGTGTTCTGCGGCCGCCCTTCCGCCTTGCGTTCAGCTTTCACGGCTTCCACCTTCTCTTCACTCTCGCTGGTCTCGATGCGCGGTTCGCTTGCGCGGGGTTCGCCCTTGCGGCCACGGGACCGGTCGCGGTCACGACCGCCCCGATCGCGGCCGCTGCGGGGGCGCTCGCGCTCCTCGCTCTCGGCCTGCGCCGGCAGGTCCTCGATACCGCCGTTCAGCCATTCGATCTTCTGATCGATCAGCTTTTCGATGGCATCGACGAATTTACCGTCGCGCTTGGATACCAGGGTGAAGGCGGCGCCCGAGCGGCCGGCACGGCCGGTGCGGCCGATGCGGTGGACATAGTCCTCGGCGTGGATCGGAACGTCGAAGTTGAAGACGTGGCTCACATCCGGAATGTCGAGGCCGCGGGCCGCGACGTCGGACGCCACGAGGAGGGTGAGCTTGTTTTCCTTGAAATTGGCCAGCATCGTCGTGCGGGCGCGCTGGTCCATGTCGCCATGCAGCGCGCCGACGGAAAAGCCGTGGCGGTCGAGCGAGCGGAAGAGGTCGGCGACGTCGACCTTGCGGTTGCAGAAGATGATGGCGTTCTTCAGGTCGTCCTGCGCGCGGATGAGGTCGCGCAGCGTGGCGCGCTTCTCGTAGTCCTTGCCGTGAGTGGCGACGAGCCGCTGCGTCACGGTCTTGGCCGTGGAGGAGGGCGGTGCCACCTCGATGCGCTCGGGGTTCTGAAGGAAGCGGTCGGCCAGCTTCTGGATCTCCGGCGGCATGGTGGCCGAGAAGAACAGGGTCTGGCGGGTGAAGGGGATGAGCTTGGCGATGCGCTCGATATCCGGGATGAAGCCCATGTCGAGCATGCGGTCGGCTTCGTCGATGACCAGGATCTCGACGCCGGTCATCAGGAGCTTGCCGCGCTCGGTGTGGTCGAGCAGGCGGCCGGGGGTGCAGATCAGCACGTCTGCGCCGCGCTCCAGCTTGCGATCCTGCTCGTCGAAGGAGACGCCGCCGATGAGGAGGGCGACGTTCAGCTTGTGATTCTTGCCGTATTTCTCGAAGTTCTCGGCCACCTGGGCGGCCAGTTCGCGCGTCGGCTCCAGGATGAGCGTGCGCGGCATGCGGGCGCGGGCGCGGCCCTTTTCGAGCATCGTCAGCATCGGCAGCACGAAGGAGGCGGTCTTGCCGGTGCCCGTCTGGGCGATGCCGAGAATGTCGCGCCGCGAAAGCGCCGGCGGGATGGCGCCGGCCTGGATCGGAGTCGGGATCGTATATCCCGCATCGGTGACGGCGGAGAGGACTTTCGGGCTCAGGCCAAGATCAGCAAAAGTGGTCAAAGGGAAAACAGTTTCCGTTCCGGTTCTTGCGAACACTTTGGGTTTCAGCGGCCCTGTCGCCGCGAGGATGCAGCGCAGATATGCCGAAAGTGCCGGAAAGTCAAGGAAATCAGCGAATTTGGTGAATCTGCGAGCGATATGAAGCCTGTGGCCGGAAAATTTGCCACGGCAAGGCCTCTCGTCTTGCCTTACGTCAATCCATGTAGCTCGTCAGCTTCATGCCGGCGGTGAGAAAGCGCATGGGGTCGATCGCCCTGCCGTTGCGCCTGACTTCATAGTGCAGGTGCGGGCCGGTGGAGCGCCCCGTCGTGCCGGAAAGGCCAACCGGCGCGGAGGCTTCCACATGGTCGCCCACCTTGACGAGAACGCGCGAAAGATGGGCGTAACGGGTGGTCACGCCGTTGCCGTGATCGATTTCGACCATGTTGCCATAGCCGCCGTTGCGGCCGGCGACCGTGATCGTGCCCGCGCCGGTGGAGCGGATCTCCGTGCCCGTGCTCACGCGAAAATCGATGCCCGCATGAAGGGCGAGACGGCTTAAGAATGGGTCCGTCCGGTTGCCGAAGCGGCTGGTAATGCTGCTGCCCGGCGAAGGGTTGCCGAAGGGCAACTTGCGCGCGGTGCGGCGGGCCGTGTCCAGCCGCTCGAGCGCGGTGTCGAGATCGCTGATCGAATCCTCAAAGGGATCGGCGAAATTCACGGGCTCGACGAAGGGTCCGCCGATGGCCGTATCCGCGTCGACGGCCGGTGCATCCGCAGCCCCTTCGGCAAGCTCGAAACCGTTGCGGCGAAGGATGGACTGGATCGCGTCCGCCGTCTCGGCGGCGCCCGCAGTCAGGGACTGGATGCGGGCGAGCTGTTCGTGCTCCAGGTCCTTCAACGAGAGCGTGACCCTGGAGAACAGCCGGTCGGCCCGGTCGGCGACCGATTCGCTGGTGGCGGCATAGGCGAGTGCCGGTGTCTTTTCGGGCGCCTTGGCGGTGCCGCCCATGAGCGCATCGATCGCGTCCACGGCATCTGCCCGGCGCCCGTCGATGGCCGGCTTTTGCTCCGGCAGGGGCACGCCGTCGACGCCGCTGTTTTCGGCACGGTTCAAAAGGGCGTCGAGCTTGCCGTGGCGCTCGGAAAGGGCAAGCTGCTGCTGCATCAGCTTTTCCACCTTCTCCTCCACGACCTGCTGATCGAGGAGCTGGCGGCTGGTGACGCGGTCCACCTGGGCGCGAAGCGCGGAGATGCGGTCTTCATAGTCATGCTGCATGCGGGCCTGCCGCGCCATGGTCGCGCCGATCAGGTCGTCGCGCAGCACGAGATAGGAGGTCGCGGCGAGGTAGCCAACGGTGAACATGCCGGCAAAGCAGAAGGTGACGGCGGCCATCCAGGGACGGATGGTCATGTGGCGGATCTTGTCGCCGCTCGCGAGGATCACGACATGCTGTTGCCTGCGCTTTCCGAAGACGCGGTTTTCCGGACGCTCCGCCACCGTTAACTCCCCGAGAGATTCTGCTGGTCTCGTGGGGGAATTACACATTGTTAGGGTTAATAAAGCCTTTCGCGGAGAGGTTGAAAAGCGGAAATATCAGCTCTGGCTCACGGAGACGAGCGAGCGATAGAAGGAGGGCGTCAACCCCGCCTCGGCCCGGGCGACATCGTTGAAGGGCGGCTTCAGCGGCCCGCGGAAGTTGCTGCGCACCAGCTCCTTGAAGGTGGCGGAGGGGTCCTTCTTCTGGCGCGCGCAGAGAAAGCGGAACCACTTCGCACCGACCGCCACATGGCCTTTCTCGTCGTTGTATATGATGTCGAGTATGTCGGCGCTGGCATGGTCGCCCGTCTCGCGCATCTTGGCCTGCAGGGTCGGCGTGACGTCGAGGCCCCGGGCTTCGAGGATGAGTGGCACCACGGCAAGCCTCGCCGTCAGGTCGTTGCGCGTGTCGTGCGCGGCTTGCCACAGGCCGTCATGCGCGGGCAGGTCGCCGTATTCTGCGCCAAGATCGCGCAGGCGGTCGCGAATGAGCCGGAAGTGCTTGGCCTCCTCGAAAGCCACCTGCATCCAGCCGTCGAAGAAGGAATGGGGGACGCGTTCCGTCGTGAAGCGGGCGACGATGTCGAGCGCAAGATCCACCGCGTTGAGCTCGATATGGGCAAGCGCGTGAAGCAGGGCGATGCGGCCCTTCTGCGTATGCAGCGAGCGCTTCTCCATGTGCTTCGGCGGGATGAGCTCGGGCTTGTCCGGCCGGCCCGGCCGGGCCGGCAGCGCCGGGTCGCGCGGCGAGCGCATCGAAAGCGTGCGGGCGAACCAGCGCCGGGCCGTTTCCTGCGCCAGTTCCGTCTTCAGGTCGAGATCGGCGGCAGCTATCGCCGCCGTGGTTCCGCCACGCAGGCTTTCGATATAGGGAAGATCAGTCATTCCATATCTCTACCGGCGTTTCCTAAAGCTTCCTGGCCGCGTCGAGAACGGCGTCCACATGGCCTTTGACCTTCACCTTCCGCCAGATCTCGGCGATCGTCCCATCCGCGTCGACGAGCACGGTGGTGCGTTCCACGCCCATATAGGTGCGGCCGTACATGCTCTTTTCCTTCCACACGCCGTAGGCTTGCAGCGTTTCGAGCCCTTCGTCGGAGGCGAGCGGCACGGCGAGTTCGTGCTTCTTGACGAATTTGTCGTGCTTCTTCACCGGGTCGGGCGACAGGCCGACAAGGGCGACGCCGGCTGCTTCGAAATCCGGCCGCGCCGCGGTGAAGTCCCTGGCCTCCATCGTGCAGCCCTCCGTGTCGTCCTTCGGATAGAAGAAGAGGACGACCGGCCGGCCACGAGATTGGGAAAGCGAAATGGTGTCTCCGCCGTCGCGGGGAAGGGTGAAATCCGGAGCCATGTCGCCCGGGGCCAGTTCTGCCATGGGATTTCCTTTCTTTGGCCGGCTTTTTGAGTCAAGGAGCCGGCTTCCCGCATATATAGTGACAGGCAGAATCGTCCAGCGGCGAGCGGACGACAGGCAGCGATTCCATGGGAAAATGCTGCACAGGGGCGAAGGAAACCAGCGCGCGATGGGAGAAATCCGCGGCGAGAAAGTCATATTCCGCAAGCAGGATATCGTTCCGCTGCACGAACTGCCTTCTGCGCAGGCGCATGAGCCGATCGTCCTGCACGCCGTGGAGGCAAGTCGCACCGGTCTTGCCTGCCGTTTCGTGGCCGCCGCCGTCGCGCTCGTGCTGTTCCTCGGTGCGCTCGTCGTCGGGCTTGTGGAAATGGGCCTGTTCGACAGCACGCTGAACGCCCGCGCCGTTGCCGCGCTCAACCAGGCGCTCGGGCCGCGCTACCGGGCCTCGGTGGATCATACCGTCCTGCGTCTTGCCGGTCTGAACGGTTTTGCGCTCAAGGCGGAGGATGCCCGCATCATCGAGGTCGAATCGGGGAAGGAACTGGCGACGACCGATTCGGTCGGCATCGTGCTCGACCCGATTGCGCTCGTCACCGGCCGCGTCGCCGTCTCGCGGCTCGATGTCAACGGGGCGATGTTCAATGCCGCGCTGCTGCCGAAGAACCGGCCGCTCGACCTTGCGGCCCTGCGCATTTCCGACGTGCCGGATTATCTGGAGACCACCTTCGAGCGGCTCGACGGCATCAGCCGGCTGATCGACGCCAATGGCATGCGGACGGTGAAGATCTCCGATCTCGGCGCGACCTTCGAGGGACGGGACGGCAAGCCGGTGACGCTTGCCATAGCCAGTCTGCAATTCGCCCATGACGGTAGCGGCACCATGGCGATCGACGGTCATTTCGCCGTGGACGGCGCAGAAGGCGAGATCGACCTTGCCGCCTCCGTGGCGGAGGGGACGGTGCGCACGCTGGACGGCTCGATCCGCAACGTGGCGCTCGGAAAATTCCTGCTCGGCAACGACGTCAACGGCAATGTGCATGCGGGCATCGATACGACGGCGGACGTTTCCATCAATGCGGTGCGCGAGACCGCCGGCGCCAGGCCGGTGCTCGGCCTCGACATCGCGCTCGCCGCCGGCGCCGTCTATGGCGACGGCGTTCCCGCGGAGTTGCGGCCGTCGACGCTCAAGGCCAACTACAATTTCGACAAGGGCTCGATCGAGCTTGCCTCGAAGGATGCGAGCGTCGGCCAGTCGCACTTTCCCTTCACCGGCGGGCTGATCGACCTCGATCGCGTTTCCGACCGGGCCGAGAAGGGCTTCGCCATCGATCTCGTTTTCAGCAACGCGATCAGCCGGCCGGTCGATTCCACCGAGGCGCCGATCCGCTTCGACGCCAAGGCCAACGGCTTCTATCTGCCCGAGAGCAAGACGCTCCTTTTCGAACAGATGGCGGTTTCCAGCGAGAAGGGCAATGTCGCCGGCTCGCTCTCCATGCGCTTCGGCGAGCGGGAGCCGGAGGTCAGCTTCGTGATGATCGCCAGCGAGCTGGAATCGGCCGCGGTGAAGCAGTTCTGGCCGTTCTGGATGGCCAAGACGGCGCGGAGCTGGGTGATCAAGAATATTTTCGGCGGTACCGTCACCAATGGCCGTATCGAATTCTATCTTGCCGAGGGCCGCGAGCGCGAGCCGGGCGTGCCGATGCATCTCGGACCGGAAGAGTTGAAGATCGATTTCGACATCGAGGGCGCGCGCATGACCGTCGCGGGCGAGATACCGCCGCTGCGCGGCACGTCCGGCAAATTCCGCCTGCGCGGGCCGCGCACCGAGATCGATATCACCGGCGGCACGGCCTATTTCCCGTCCGGACGGTCCGTGGCGCTGAAGGGCGGCACCTTCGTGCTTGCGGACAACTACACCAAGCCGCTGATGGCGGACATGGATATCGACGTTGCGGGCAATGCGGACGCCATCGCGGAGCTCGTCACCTACCGGCCGATCCGCGCGCTGCCGGCGACCGGCTTTGCGCCCGAGGATTTCAGCGGCCTGGTGCAGGCCAATGTCAAGGCGCATTTCGGCGTCATCTCCGCCCACAATCCGCCTCCGCCGCAATGGACCGCGGCACTCACCCTCGACGATGTCGATGTCGCCAAGCCGATCGGCGGCCATAGCGTCACCGCGTTGCGCGGGCTTCTCGCCATCGATCCGCAAAAGGCCGACCTCAAGGCGAAAGCTGCTATCGACGGCGTGACGCTCGACCTGGAGCTTGCCGAGCCCGTCAACAAGTCCGCCGGTCTTGCCCGCAAGACGGTGATCAGCGGCACGCTCGGCAACAAGGACCGCCGCAAGCTTCTGCCGGGCCTCGAGGACATGCTGGAGGGAAACATCGCGGTGCGGCTGGAGCAGGACGGCGACGGACCGCGGATCGTGGAGGCGGATATCGGGGCGGCGGCGGTGTCCGTTCCCTGGATCGGCTGGACGAAGGGGGCGGGCATCGGCGGCAAGGTGACGTTGACGGCCGATACCAGGGATGGCATCACGCGGATATCCGATTTCCGCTTTGCCGGTGACGGCTTCAACGTGGCCGGAAACCTCACGCTGAATGGCGCACGGCTCGATTCGGCGAATTTCTCGACCGTCCGTCTTTCGGCCGACGATCGGTTCCGCCTGAAGGTGGAGCGGAGCAAGTCCGGCTATGCGGTGACGGCGGACGGCGAGGCGGCCGATGTGCGTTCCGTGCTGGCGCGCCTCAAGAACACGAGCGGCGGGGCCGGCGGCGACAAGCAGGACATCGCCGTCACCGCCAATCTTTCGCGCGCCGTCGGTTTCAACGGCGAGGCGCTTTCCAATGTCAACCTGCGCTACGCGACGGCAGGCGGCCGCATTTCCGGCGTCGAGCTTTCAGCGGTGACGGCAAGCGGCGCGCCGGTGGTCGCCCAGCTTGCCGGCAGCGGCGCGGCCGGCGTCGTCCAACTCACCAGCGGCGACGCGGGCGCCGTGGCGCGTTTTGCCGACATCTACGCGCATATGCGCGGGGGGCTGCTCAATCTGCGCCTGCGCGAGACGACGGGAAGCGGCTGGCGGGGCGCCGTGGACATCCGGAATTTCTCACTGGTCGGCGAGGAGCGTCTGCGCTCGCTCGTCTCGACGCCGACGGGCGAGGGTGGGCGCAGCCTCAACGATGCGGTGCGGCGCGAGATCGACGTCAGCGCCGTGTCGTTTTCCCGCGGCTTCGCGCAGGTGCGCACCGGCGGCGGTTCTCTGAGCCTCGACAATGGCGTGGTGCGCGGCGACACGGTCGGGGCGACGTTCCGCGGCACGGTGCGCGATGCCAACGGCCAGATCGACATGACCGGCACCTTCATGCCGGCTTACGGCCTCAACCGGTTGTTCGCCGAGCTGCCGCTGATCGGCATCCTCCTCGGCAACGGCAACGACCGGGGCCTCATAGGCATCACCTTCAAGCTTTCCGGCCCCTTCGACAAGCCGAAGCTCACCATCAACCCGCTGTCGATCATCGCCCCGGGCGTCTTCCGGAATATCTTCGAGTTCCAGTGAATAGATGCGAGGCCCTCATCCGCCCGCCGGCACCTTTTCCCCGCAAGCGGGGAGAAGGTCGCGGCAGCGGGGTGAGGGCCATGCCTCAAGCCGGGCGCACGAGGATGTGCTTCTTCTTGCCGAGCGAGAGCTTGACGACGCCGTCGGCGGAGACATCGGCGGTGCCGATGACGCGGCGCTCGTCGGAGACGGCGGTGTCGTTGATGCGCACCGCGCCGCCCTGCACATGGCGTCGCGCCTCGCCGTTGGAAGCGGCAAGGCGGGCCTTGACGATCAACGACAGCAGGCCGATGCCGGCTTCCAGTTCACCCGACGCCACGTCGATCGACGGCAGGTTCTCGGCGATCGCGCCTTCCTCGAAGGTCTTGCGCGCGGTCTCGGCAGCCTGCTCGGCGGCTGCGCGGCCGTGCAGCATGGCCGTCACTTCCGTCGCGAGGATCTTCTTGACCTCGTTGATCTCCGATCCGCCGAGCGCCGAAAGGCGGGCGATCTCGTCCATCGGCAGCGTCGTGTAGAGCTTGAGGAAGCGCGAGACGTCCGCGTCTTCCGTGTTGCGCCAATATTGCCAGAAGTCGTAGGCCGACAACATGTCCGGATTCAGCCAGACGGCGCCGGAAAGCGACTTGCCCATCTTGGCGCCCGAGGCGGTCGTCAGAAGCGGCGAGGTCAGCGCGTAGAGCTGCGGCGTGCCCATGCGGTGGCCGAGATCGATGCCGTTGATGATGTTGCCCCATTGGTCGGAGCCGCCCATCTGCAGGCGCACGTCGTAGCGCTTGTTCAATTCGACGAAATCGTAGGCCTGCAGGATCATGTAGTTGAATTCGAGGAAGGACAGAGACTGCTCGCGGTCGAGGCGCATCTTCACGCTGTCGAAGGAGAGCATGCGGTTGACCGAGAAATGGCGGCCGACGTCGCGCAGGAATTCGAGGTAGTTGATGCCGAGCAGCCAGTCGGCATTGTTGATCATCAGCGCGTCCTTCGGGCCCTCGCCGTAGGCGAGGTAGTTCGAAAAGACCTTCTTGATACTGGCGATGTTGCTGTTGATCGTGTCCGGCGTCATGAGCTGGCGCGCCTCGTCCTTGAAGGACGGATCACCCACCATGCCGGTGCCGCCCCCCATCAGGGAGACGGGCCGGTGGCCGGTCTTCTGGAACCAGTGCAGCATCATGATCTGGATGAGACCGCCGGCATGGAGACTGGGCGCCGTCGGGTCGAAGCCGATATAGGCCGTCACGGTTTCCTTGGCGAGAAGGTCGTCGAGGCCGGTTTCATCGGAGATCTGGTGGATGAAGCCGCGCTCTTTCAGCGTGCGAAGGAAATCGGATTTGAATTCGGACATGGCCTGTCTCTCTTGGCGGAATGCTTGGGCGGGATGGAGGACCGGGAAGATTTTCCGGCGGACCGCCGGGCGTTTAGCACTGTTTCCGCGCATAATCACTTCAAAAGTGATTCTGGAGCGGACGGATGACGGGAATTCGGACAGCGATCGGCCTGATGAGCGGAACGAGCCTCGACGGCATCGATGTCGCGCTGTTGCGCACTGACGGCGAGGCCGCCGTGGAACGGGGACCGTCGCTGGCTTGTCCCTATGACGCTTCCTTCCGTCGCCGCCTTCAGGGGGCGCTCGAAACCGCCAAGGCGATCGGCGAGCGTTCCGAGCGGCCGGGTGACCTTGTCGAGATCGAGCAGGAGCTGACCCTGCGCCATGGAGAGGCGGTGCGGGCCTTCCTGGCGCAGAACGGGCTGAGGCCTACGGATATCGATGTGATCGGCTTTCACGGCCAGACGGTGCTGCACCGGCCGAATGCCGGCTTGACGGTACAGCTCGGCGACGGTGGCCTGCTTGCGCGCGAAACAGGCATCGACGTGGTCTATGACATGCGGGCGAACGACATGGTGCATGGCGGGCAGGGCGCGCCGCTCATTCCCGTCTATCACGCGGCGCTGGCCGCCGGTCTTTCCGGCGAGGGCCGGGCGGTCGCCTTCGTCAATATCGGCGGCATATCCAACATCACCTTCATCGGCAGCGCTGGCGATATCGTCGCTTATGACAGCGGGCCCGGAAACACGCTGATCGACCAATGGGTCGAAGCCCATGCCGGCATTCCCTACGATCAGGGCGGCATGATCGCCTCGGAGGGGCGGGTCGATAAGGCGCTGGCGGATCGCTATCTCGCCCATGCCTTCTTCACCGATCCGGTTCGCCGCTCGCTCGACCGCAACGATTTCCTCCCGCCGCAGGGAGGCGAGGCAAGTCTTGAGGACGGGGCGCGGACCTTGGCGCATGTCACGGCGGCGGCCATCCTGCGCTCTGCCCGTCACCTGCCGGAGCGGCCGGGCCTTTATGTCATATGCGGCGGCGGCCGGCTCAACCGGGTGATCATGGGCGATCTTGCGGCTCTGGCGGGCGAAGAGGGCGCCGAGGTCATGGCGGCGGAGGCTCTCGGCCTGAACGGAGACAGCATGGAGGCGGAGGCCTGGGCCTATCTTGCCGTCCGTTCGCTTCTTGCCCTGCCGTTGACCTTCCCCGGAACGACCGGTGTGAAGGCGCCCGTCACCGGCGGCCGACTGCGCAAGGCGACCGTGTGAAGCGCACATGAAAAAGCCCGGCAGGGCATGCCGGGCTCGTCGCATTCGGTATCGACCGCTCAGCGGATGCGCTTGGCGGCCGGTTCCGGTGTCAGTTCGCCGGCAAGACGGCGGTCGAGGTAGTCCTCGCATTCGGCCATCAGCGTTTCCGTCTGGCCGGTGAAGAAGTGGTTGGCACCCGGCACCATGCGGTGCGTGATCAGGATGCCCTTCTGCGTCTTCAGCTTTTCCACGAGGCCGTTGACGTCCTTTTCCGGCGCCACCTTGTCGGAATCGCCATTGATGATCAGGCCGGAAGAAGGGCACGGGGCGAGGAACGAGAAATCGTAGATGTTCGGCTGCGGGGCGATCGACATGAAGCCTTCGATCTCCGGACGACGCATCAAAAGCTGCATGCCGATCCAGGCGCCGAAGGAATAGCCGGCGACCCAGCAGCTCTTGGAATCGGGATGCAGGCTCTGCACCCAGTCGAGCGCGGAGGCCGCATCCGACAGTTCGCCCGCGCCGTGGTCGAACTCGCCCTGGCTGCGGCCGATGCCGCGAAAATTGAAGCGAAGCGTCGTGAAGCCGCGCTTCTGGAACATGTAGAAGAGCTGGTAGACGATCTGGTTGTTCATCGTGCCGCCGAATTGCGGATGCGGGTGCAGCACGATGGCGATCGGGGCATTCTTCTGCTTGGACGGCTGGTAACGGCCTTCGAGGCGACCGGCAGGTCCGTTGAAGATGATTTCGGGCATTCTTACTCCGGCAAGCTCGGGTTCGGGAACGGATTCTTGTCAACTGAAGTCTTGACGAAACCAGTCAGCTTTTCTAGAACCTAGTTTAGAACCATTCGAAACTGGATGGGCGCGTATCGGGCGCCGTGAGCTTGGTGTCATAAGGCAAGCCCGACGGAAAATTCAAGGAAAATGCACATCGCATAGATCGTATCGGGCGTGTGTTGGTGGAGAATGACGAGAACGGAGCGCACATATCTGGACTGGAACGCCACGGCGCCCTTGCTGCCGGCGGCGCGCGAGGCGGTCCTTGCCGCGCTGGACATGGTCGGCAATCCGTCGTCCGTTCATGGCGAGGGTCGGGCACTGCGCATGCTGGTGGAGGCTGCGCGTCGCGATGTCGCGGCTCTTGTCGGTGCCGCTGCGGCCCAGGTGACGTTCACGAGCGGCGCCACCGAGGCGGCGAATCTCGTCCTGACATCCGATTACCGCATGGGGCGCACGCCGCTCACCGTCGGACATCTCTACGTTTCGCAGATCGAGCACCCGGCGGTGCGTGAGGGCGGTCGGTTTGCGCAAGAGGCCGTGACGCAGATCCCCGTCACCCGTACGGGCATTGTCGACCTTGCGGCGCTGGAAGCGCTTCTTTCGGGCCATGACAAGACCATGGGTCTGCCGATAGTGGCGATCATGCTCGCCAACAACGAGACGGGCATCGTCCAGCCGGTGAAGGCGGCCGCGGAGATGGTGCATCGCCACGGCGGGCTCCTCGTCGTAGATGCGGTCCAGGCCGTTGGCCGCATGCCGGTCCATATCGAGGCGCTCGGCGCGGATTTCCTGATCGTCTCGTCCCACAAGCTTGGCGGCCCCAAGGGCGCGGGCGCGCTCATCTCGCGTGGCGAGGTTTTGATGCCGGTACCGCTGATCCGTGGCGGCGGGCAGGAAAAGGGACATCGCTCCGGCACGGAAAACCCGGCGGCGCTTGCCGGTTTCGCTGCGGCGGCGCGGTTTGCCGCTGACGGACTTGCGGAGCGCAATGCCCGCATCGCCGCGTTGCGCGATGCGCTGGAAAGCGGCATGCGTACGGTGACCAATGACGTGATCATCCACGGCGCGGATGTCGAGCGGATCGCCAATACCTCCTTCTTCAGCCTGCCGGGCCTGAAGTCGGAGACGGGACAGATCGCCTTCGATCTCGAAGGCATCGCGCTGTCTGCCGGTTCGGCCTGCTCTTCCGGCAAGGTCGGACAGAGCCATGTGCTGACGGCGATGGGCTTCGATGCGGCGCTCGGCGGGCTTCGCGCCTCGCTCGGGCCGGGCTCGGGCGAGGCGGATGTGGACCGTTTCCTGGCCGCCTTTTCGCGCGTCGTGTCGCGGCGGCGGGCCGCCTGAGGGGAATCTTGCGGAAACTCAAGTTTTCGCTTGCCAAAAGGTGGGAAAAGCCGCCTTTGGCGCTTACATAACCGGCGGGAGGCCTCGCCAGACGTTGACAAACTGCCGGACCTTGGATCCGGCAAGATTGGAGAACGATATGCCTGCGGTGCAGGAAACCATTGATCAGGTCCGTCAGATAGACGTCGACCAGTACAAATACGGTTTCGAGACGACGATCGAGATGGACAAGGCCCCCAAGGGCCTTTCCGAGGATATCATCCGCTTCATCTCGGCCAAGAAGAGCGAGCCGGAATGGATGCTCGAATGGCGCCTCGACGCCTATCGCCGTTGGCTGACCATGGAAGAGCCGACCTGGGCACGCGTCGACTATCCGAAGATCGACTTCAACGACCTTTATTATTATGCCGCTCCGAAGAACCAGAGCGGCCCGAAGTCGCTCGACGAGGTGGATCCGGAGCTGCTGCGGACCTATGAGAAGCTCGGCATTCCGCTGCGCGAGCAGGAAATCCTCGCGGGCGTCGAGAAATCCAAGATCGCCGTCGATGCCGTCTTCGATTCCGTTTCGGTCGTCACGACCTTCAAGGAAGAGCTGAAGAAGGCCGGCGTGATCTTCATGTCGATCTCGGAAGCCATCCGCGAGCATCCCGACCTCGTGAAGAAATATCTCGGATCCGTCGTGCCGACGACCGACAATTTCTATGCGACGCTGAACTCGGCAGTCTTCACCGACGGTTCCTTCGTCTTCGTGCCGAAGGGCGTCCGTTGCCCGATGGAGCTGTCGACCTATTTCCGCATCAACGAGAAGAACACCGGCCAGTTCGAGCGCACGCTGATCATCGCGGAAGAGGGCGCGTATGTGTCCTATCTCGAGGGCTGCACCGCACCGCAGCGCGACGAGAACCAGCTTCACGCCGCCGTGGTCGAACTCGTCGCGCTGGATGAGGCCGAGATCAAGTATTCCACCGTCCAGAACTGGTATCCGGGCGACAAGGAAGGCAAGGGCGGCATCTACAACTTCGTGACGAAGCGCGGCGATTGCCGGGGCAAGAACTCGAAAATCTCCTGGACGCAGGTCGAGACCGGCTCGGCCATCACCTGGAAATATCCGTCCTGCATCCTGCGCGGCGACGGCTCGCGCGGCGAATTCTACTCGATCGCCGTGTCGAACGGCCACCAGCAGATCGACTCGGGCACAAAGATGATCCATCTCGGCAAGAACACGTCGAGCCGCATCATCTCCAAGGGCATTTCCGCGGGCTTTTCCAACAACACCTATCGCGGCCAGGTCTCGGCCCACCGCAAGGCAGAGAATGCGCGCAACTTCACCCAGTGCGACTCGCTTCTGATCGGCGACAAGTGCGGCGCGCATACCGTGCCCTATATCGAGGCGAAGAACGCCACGGCCCAGTTCGAGCACGAGGCGACCACCTCGAAGATCTCCGAGGACCAGCTCTTCTATTGCCTGCAGCGCGGCATTCCGGAAGAGGCGGCGATCGCGCTGATCGTCAACGGCTTCGTCAAGGAAGTCATCCAGGAACTGCCGATGGAATTCGCCGTCGAGGCGCAGAAGCTGATCGGCATCTCGCTGGAAGGCTCGGTCGGCTGACCGTCGCTTGCCCTTGAATTCCCGCGCGCGGATCTCGCGCGCCATCAACCAGAATTAGTCCGGGAAGGATAATCCCATGCTTGAAATCAAGAATCTGCACGCACGCATCGCCGAGGACGGCACCGAGATCATCCGCGGCCTGAACCTCACCGTGAAGGCTGGCGAAGTCGCCGCGATCATGGGGCCGAACGGCTCCGGCAAATCCACGCTCTCCTACATCCTGTCGGGGCGCGAGGACTATGAAGTCACCGAGGGCGACATCCTCTACAACGGCGAGAGCATCCTTGAACTCGATCCGTCCGAGCGCGCGGCCAAGGGTATCTTCCTTGCCTTCCAGTATCCGGTCGAAATCCCGGGCGTCGCCACCATGCAGTTCCTGAAGGTCGCGATGAACGAGCAGCGCAAGGCGCGCGGCGAGGCGGAACTGACGACGCCGGACTTCATGCGCCGCGTCAAGGAAGCCGCCGCCGAACTGAAGATCGCGCCGGAAATGCTGCGCCGTCCGCTGAACGTCGGCTTTTCCGGCGGCGAGAAGAAGCGCGCGGAAATCCTGCAGATGTCGCTGCTGGAGCCGAAGCTCTGCGTTCTCGACGAGACCGATTCGGGCCTCGACATCGACGCGCTGAAGATCGTCGCGGACGGCGTCAACGCGCTGCGCTCGCCCGATCGCGCGGTGATCGTCATCACCCACTACCAGCGCCTGCTCGACTATATCGTGCCGGATACGGTCCATGTCCTCTACAAGGGCCAGGTCATCAAGTCCGGCGACAAGACGCTCGCCCATGAACTTGAAGCGAACGGTTATGCGGACATCATCGGGGCTGCTGCCTGAGGCATCGTGAAGGAGTGATCTCATGAACATGCAAACGGGCAGAACGCTTTCGGCCGCCGAGACGGCACTTTGCGAAGCCTATGACCATGCCATCGGCGAACTGCCGGGCGACGGTGCCGTGCTGGCCGCCCGCGACACGCTGATCAGCGATTTCAAGGACGAGGGCCTTCCCACGCGCCGCATGGAGGCGTGGCATTATACGGACCTCAAGGCGCTGCTGCGCGCCGTTCCGGCCTTCGATCCGGCGGCTTCCGCCGGAAAGGCCGGCCCGCTGGTGGAAGGCTCCGCGGTGCTGTCGGTGGTCAATGGTATCGCCGAGGGCCGCGCCAGCGCCGACGGCGTGAATGTCCGCACCTTCGCGGACGCGCTTGCTGATGGCACGGCCGCCGCCGGCCTTGCCGCGCGAGACAGCGACGATACGATCGGACGCATCAACGGCGCTTTCGTACGCGACGGCTTCGTACTCGATCTGCCGGCCGGCACCGAGCTGGAAGCCCCGCTCGAAATCCAGACGATCCAGAATGCCGGCCAGACGCATACGCGTTTTCCCGCGACGTTCGGCGCGGGCGCCAAGGCGACCGTCATCGAACGGCATATCGCCGCCGGCGAAAATGCCGCCTTCGTCACCTCGGTCAGCGATATCGCACTGGCCGACGGTGCGGAGATCACCTGGATCATCTTCCAGGCCCAGGGCGGTGCCGATACCCATCTCGGCCAGATCCGCATCACGCTCGGCGCGGACGCGAAGCTTCGCCTCTATGTCATCAATGCCGGCGGCAAGCTCGTACGGCAGGAGATCCATGTGGAGGTGGCGGGCGAGGGTGCGGACCTGACGCTGCGCGGCATCAACCTGCTCGGCGGCGAGACGCACAACGACGTGACCTTCACCGTGGGCCACGACGTGCCGAACACGACGTCGTCGGAAGTCCTTCGCAACGTGGTCTTCGATCGCGCCCGCGGTGTGTTCCAGGGCCAGATCCGCGTGGCGCCCGACGCCCAGAAGACCGACGCGAAGATGTCGTGCAACACGCTGCTGCTTTCGGACGAGGCGGATTTCTCCGCCAAGCCGGAGCTCGAGATCTTCGCCGACGATGTGCAGTGCGGCCACGGCGCGACGGTGATCGACATCGACCACACGCAGCTCTTCTACCTGATGGCGCGCGGCATTCCGGAGAACAAGGCGCGCGCCATGCTCGTCAATGCCTTCGTCGCCGAGATCGTCGAGGAGCTGGAAGACGAGCCGCTGGTCGAGGCGCTGGAAGGCGTCATCGCCGCCTGGCTTGAAAAGCACGCCTGATAGGGCAAGCCCGATAGGAAGACGAGATGGAACACGCAGCCGCAAAGGCCTATGACGTCGAGGCGATCCGCAAGGATTTTCCGATCCTGTCCAGGACGGTCTATGGCAAGCCGCTGGTCTATCTCGACAGCGGCGCTTCGGCGCAGAAGCCGCAGGTCGTGATCGACGCGGTCGCGCAGGCCTATTCGAACGAATATGCCAACGTGCACCGCGGCCTTCACTTCCTCTCCAATGCCGCCACCGACGCCTATGAGGCGGCGCGCGAAAAGGTGCGCCGTTTCCTGAATGCGGGCTCGGTCGACGAGATCGTCTTCACGAAATCCTCCACCGAGGCGATCAACACGGTCGCCTATGGCTACGGCATGCCGAAGATCGGCGAGGGTGACGAGATCGTCCTTTCGATCATGGAGCACCACTCCAACATCGTGCCCTGGCATTTCATCCGCGAGCGGCAGGGCGCCAAGCTCGTCTGGGCGCCGGTGGACGATGCGGGCGCCTTCCATATCGAAGCGTTCGAGAAGTGCCTGACGGAGCGCACCAAGCTCATCGCCATCACGCATATGTCGAATGCGCTCGGCACGATCGTGCCGGTCAAGGAGATCTGCCGCATCGCCCGCGAGCGCGGCATTCCGGTTCTGGTCGACGGCTCGCAGGGCGCCGTGCACATGCCGGTGGACGTCAGCGACATCGATTGCGACTGGTATGTGATGACCGGGCACAAGCTCTACGGCCCTTCCGGCATCGGCGTGCTCTACGGCAAGATGGATCGCCTCAAGGAGATGCGTCCCTTCCAGGGCGGCGGCGAGATGATCGTCGACGTGACGGAGGACATCGTCACCTATAACGATCCGCCGCATCGCTTCGAGGCCGGCACGCCGCCGATCGTCCAGGCGATCGGCCTCGGCTATGCGCTCGATTACATGGACAAGATCGGCCGTGCGGCGATCGCCGCCCACGAGGCGGATCTGCGCGACTATGCCCACGAGCGGCTATCGTCGATCAATTCGCTGAAGATCTTCGGCACCGCGCCTGGCAAGGGCTCGATCTTCTCCTTCGAGCTTGAGGGCATCCATGCGCACGACGTGTCGATGGTCATCGACCGGGCGGGTGTTGCGGTGCGCGCGGGCACCCATTGCGCGCAACCGCTCTTGAAACGCTTCGGCGTCACCTCCACATGCCGGGCATCGTTCGGCATGTACAATACGCGCGCCGAGGTGGATGTTCTTGCCGACGCGCTCGATCATGCCCGAAAATTCTTCGCCTAGGAGGAAGCCATGTCCCTCGATGCAACGGAAGACAAGATCGACGTCCGCGACGGCATCGTCCATTCGGCGATCCCGGCGGACGAGCTGGCCCGCCTTTCCGACGATATCATTTCCGCGCTGAAGACGGTCTATGACCCGGAAATCCCGGCCGACATCTTCGAGCTCGGCCTGATCTACAAGATCGATATCGAAGACGACCGCATGGTCAAGATCGACATGACGCTGACGGCTCCCGGCTGCCCCGTCGCCGGCGAAATGCCGGGCTGGGTGGAAAATGCCGTGAGTGCGGTCGAGGGCGTGTCCGGCGTCGAGGTGAGCATGACCTTCGATCCGCCGTGGACGCCGGATCGCATGTCGGAAGAGGCCCAGGTCGCCGTCGGCTGGTATTGATATTCCGCAAGTGCGGGATGCCGCCGAGACTTGATCCATCGCCCAGGGCTCACTAGATTCGGATTCGTAAGCCCCCAGGCCTTGAACCTGGCCGGTGAAGGAGAAATGGCTCATGGCCTTTGCAATCATGACATTGACCGAGGCTGCGGCTGATCGCGTGAAGGCGATCGTCGGCAATGCCGGCGGCGAGGCCAAGGGCATTCGCGTTGGTATCAAGAAGGGGGGCTGCGCGGGGATGGAATATTCCATCGACCTCGTGACCGAGCCCAATGCCAAGGACGACCTGATCGAACGCGACGGCGCACGCGTCTGGGTGGCGCCGGAAGCCGTGCTCTATCTGCTCGGCACGGAAATGGGCTTCGAGGTGACGACGCTGCGTTCCGGCTTCACCTTCCGCAATCCCAACCAGACCTCGGCGTGCGGCTGCGGCGAATCGGTCGAGCTGAAACCTGCCGACCTTGCGGCGCTTGCCGCGGCCGGCCAGCCGACGGTGCGCGCCGGTTGACGCGATGGCGTGTCGCCACGCCGGGAAAACGCGGAAATGGTCTAGTCTGCCCATGTGATCGCCAGGCAGAGAGGGGCGAGGGATGACCGGCTTTGCCGCGGCACTTTACAACGATCTTCCGTTTCCCGCCGTCATCGTCGATACCGAGGCGCGACTCGTTTCCTGCAACCTGGCGGCCGGCCGGACCTTCGGCTGGAACCGCGATGGCGGGGTAGCGATCGGGAAGGTTGTCATCGAGAGCGACGACGCCGCGGCAATGCTGATGCGTTGCGCGGCCGGCGGGCGTGAAAACACCCACAATTTCTGCTTCCGCCACGACAATGGCGGCACATTCGACGCCACGGCACATGTGATCCCCGTGCCGGACGAGGAGGGCGACGGCGCGGCCTATGCGCTGCTCCTGCGCAGTCTCCTCAGCGGAGGCAGCCACGGTGAACAGATCCTGCTCGGCCAGCGCATCGCCGCCGCGCTCGATACGATGGCCGAGGGATTTGCGATCTTCGACCCCGAGGAGCGCCTGATCATGTTCAACCGCTCCTACAGGGAGCGGTGCGGCGAAGCCCGCGACGCGGTCCGCGTCGGCGTGAGCCTGGAGAGCATCGTGCGCGCCAATATCCGCGCGGGCCTGTTTCCGGGCATCCGCGAAGGGACGCCGGAGGCCGAGACGATGGTGCGCGAGCGCCTCGAAAGCCACCGGAACACGGGCAGCGGGGGCACCGTCTTCCAATTCGGCAAGGACCGCTGGATCCGCGGGGAAAGTCATGTGGCCGAGACCGGCGATATTGTCGCCTTGCGCATCGACGTCTCGGAACTGAAGCGCGCCGAGACAGCGCTCGAGGCCAAGCAGAGGGAATATCTCTCGCTGCTGCAGATCCTGCCGGACATGATCGTGCGTTTCGACCGCAACCACATCATCCGCTTCGCCAATGACAAATATGCCGGCTTCGTCGGCTCGACGACCGATGAACTGATCGGGCGCTTTCTGCCGGACGTCGCCTGTGCGCCGGAGCAGACGGCGGTTCTGCTGGATGTCGCCAACTACACGCGTGAGACACCCCTCAAGACGTTGGAGATCTGCATCGAGGACAAGGACGGCCAGAGGATATGGCAGCTCTGGACGGCGATTGCGATCTTCGACGAGGAGGGCGTCAGCGAGATCGTCAGCGTCGGCCGTGACATTACCGAGGCCAAGCGGCAGCAGCAGCGGGTTGAGGCACAGACCAGCGAATTGCGCCGCAAGAACGAGGCACTGGACCAGTTCACGGCGACCGTATCCCATGATCTGAAGGCACCGCTGCGCCATCTGTCCATGTTCGCCGAGATGATCGCGGACGATCTCCAGCGCGGCGAATTCACCGAACTGGCCGGCTATGCCGACCATGTGCGCAAGAGCGCAGCCCGGATGCGCCGCATCATCGACAGCCTTCTGGAATTCTCCCAGATCGCCTATCGCATCACGGCGCCGAAGACCGTGGCGCTTTCCGATATCGTGCGTGAAGCGCTGGCGCTTTTGGAAAGCCATGTGAAGGAGTGCGACGGCGTGGTGGAGGTGGGTGACCTGCCGGAGATCACCGGCGATCCGGAGCTCCTCAAGCGCCTTGCACAGAACCTCATCGGCAATGCGCTGAAATACCGCCGCCCCGGCGAGCCCCCGGTCATCCGCATCTATGGCGAGACGGCGGCGGATGGCTTGCGCCTTGTCGTGGAGGATGACGGCATCGGCATCGATTCGCAGCATGTGGGGCGGATCTTTGAGGTATTTCAGCGGCTTCATCGCGACGAGACGGTCTATCAGGGAACGGGGGTCGGCCTGGCGCTCGCACGCCGCATCGTCGAAAGCCACAATGGCGTGATAGCGCTTGACACGAGCTACGGTCCGGGGGCACGCTTTGTGGTGACGTTTCCGCAACCCGTAAAACCGAAGGGGAACGATCGTGGAAGGACCGGCAAGGAAGCTGATCGTCGTTGACGACGATCCCGTGGATGTACGCTTCGTCATGCGCGCCTTCAGCGATGCCGGCAGTCCGGTCGAGATCACCCATGTCGCCGATGCGGATGTGGCGAGCGACCGGCTCGACCGCGAGGAATTCGATTACATCCTGCTCGATATCAATATGCCGGGCGTCAGCGGCATGGAGCTTCTGAAGCGCTTGCGCGAACGCTCCCGCACGGCCGTGACGCCGGTGATCATGCTCTCTTCGTCGTCGAATTCGGCGGATGTCAACCGCGCCTACGAGAACGGCGCCAACGCCTATGCCGTCAAGCCGTCCACGCTGAGCGGCTACCGCGAATTCGCCGAAGGCTTTACTCGCTTCTGGGTCGACGTCGCCGTTTCTCCTTGAACCTCTTCCTGCCCCGACGCGGAAAACCCCGGCCGATGGTATCGGCCGGGGCGAGTTCTATTCGGCGGCTTCCGCATAATCCTCCAGCGGCGGGCAGGAGCAGACGAGGTTGCGGTCGCCGTAGACATTGTCGACGCGGTTGACGGGGGACCAGTATTTGTCGACGCGGAAGGCGCCCGGCGGGTAGCAGGCCTGTTCGCGCGAATAGGGGCGATCCCATTCGCCGACGAGGTCCTCCACCGTGTGCGGCGCGTTCTTCAGCGGGTTGTTCTCCTTGTCCATCGCGCCGTCCTCGATGGCGCGGGCCTCCTCGCGGATCGCCAGCATCGCCTCGCAGAAGCGGTCGATCTCGGCCTTGGTCTCCGATTCGGTCGGCTCGATCATCAGCGTGCCGGCAACCGGCCAGCTCATGGTCGGGGCGTGGAAGCCGCAGTCGATGAGGCGCTTGGCGACGTCGTCGACGGTGACGCCGGCGCTTGCCGCAAGCGGGCGCGTGTCGATGATGCATTCATGCGCCACGCGGCCCTTGGCGGAGGCGTAGAGCACGTCATAGGCGCCCTTGAGGCGGGCGGCGATGTAGTTGGCGTTGAGGATCGCCACCTTCGTCGCCTGCGTCAGTCCTTCGCCGCCCATCATCAGGCAGTAGCTCCAGGAGATCGGCAGGATCGAGGCCGAGCCGAAAGGTGCGGCCGAGACCGCCCCGGCCTCGCCGTTCGTCGGGCTCGTGGGCAGGTAGGGCGCAAGATGCGCCTTGACGCCGATCGGCCCCATGCCGGGCCCGCCGCCGCCATGCGGGATGCAGAACGTCTTGTGGAGGTTGAGGTGCGAGACATCCGAGCCGATGTCGCCGGGGCGGGCAAGTCCGACCATGGCATTCATGTTCGCGCCGTCCATGTAGACCTGGCCGCCATGCCTGTGCACGATCTCGCAGACCTCGCGCACGTTCTCCTCGAAGACGCCGTGCGTGGAAGGATAGGTGATCATGCAGCAGGAGAGGTTTTCCGCGTATTGCTCCGCTTTCGCTCGGAAATCCTGCATGTCGATGTCGCCATTCTCGGACACTTTCACGACAACCACCTTCATTCCGGCCATCTGGGCGGAGGCGGGGTTGGTGCCGTGCGCGGAGGTCGGGATGAGGCAGACGTCGCGATGCGTGTCGCCGTTGGCGAGGTGATAGGCGCGGATGGTCAGGAGGCCGGCATATTCACCCTGCGCGCCGGAATTCGGCTGCATGGAGACGGCGTCGTAGCCGGTGATGTCGCAGAGTTTTTGCGACAGGTCCTCGATGAGGTGGCGATAGCCTTCGGCCTGGTCGGCGGGCACGAAGGGGTGGATCTCGGAGAATTCCGGCCAGGTGATTGGCAGCATTTCCGCCGTGGCGTTCAGCTTCATCGTGCAGGAGCCGAGCGGGATCATCGCCCGGTCGAGCGCCAGGTCCCGGTCCGAGAGGCGGCGGATATAGCGCACCATCTCGCTTTCCGCGCGGTTCATGTGGAAGATCGGATGCGTCAGGTATTCGCTGGTGCGCAAGAGGTCTTCCGGCAGGCGGTAGCCCGGCTCGAACTCCGCCACCTCGAAATCGCCGCCGAAGGCGCGCCAGACGGCTTCCAGCGTCACGGGACGCGAGCGCTCGTCGAGGCTGATGCCGATGCGGTCGTCGCCGATCTTGCGCAAGTTCACGTCCTGCGCGACGGCCGTCTTCAGGATGATGCCCTGCAGCTTGCCGACATGCACGGTGATCGTGTCGAAGAACACCTCCGGCTCGACGGTATAGCCGAGCTTTTCGAGGCCCTTGGCGAGGCACACGGTCTTCTGGTGCACGCTTTGCGAGATGGCCTTCAGGCCCTGCGGGCCATGGAAGACGGCATACATCGAAGCCATGACGGCGAGCAGCACCTGCGCGGTGCAGATGTTCGACGTCGCCTTTTCACGGCGGATGTGCTGTTCGCGGGTCTGGAGCGACAGGCGATAGGCGCGGTTGCCGCGCGCATCGATGGAAACGCCGACGAGGCGGCCGGGCATGGAGCGCTTGTAGGCGTCCTTGACGGCCATGTAGGCCGCGTGCGGCCCGCCGTAGCCGACCGGCACGCCGAAGCGCTGGGTGGAGCCGACGGCAATGTCGGCGTCCATATCGCCGGGCGATTTCAGCAACGCGAGCGCCAGCGGATCGGCGGCGATGACGGCAATGGCGCCGGTCTGGTGCAGACGGGCGATCAGGCCCGAGAAATCGCTGACATGGCCGTAGGTGCCGGGATACTGGAAGATCGCGCCGAAGACGTCGACGGGGTCGAGATCGGCGAAGGGGTCGCCAACGATGATCTGCCAGCCGAGCGGTTCGGAGCGGGTCTTCAGGAGCGCGATGGTCTGCGGGTGGCAGTTCTCGTCGACGAAGAACGCCTTCGCCTTGGATTTCGACACGCGCTCGGCCATGGCCATGGCCTCGGCGGCGGCGGTCGCCTCGTCGAGCAGCGAGGCGTTGGCGACGTCGAGGCCGGTCAGGTCGCAGACCATGGTCTGGTAGTTGAGCAGCGCTTCGAGGCGGCCTTGGCTGATTTCCGGCTGGTAGGGCGTATAGGCCGTGTACCAGGCGGGGTTTTCCAGGATGTTGCGCTGGATGACCGGCGGGGTGATCGTGCCGTAATAGCCCTGGCCGATCAGCGAGACGAGTTTTTTGTTGCGGTTGGCGGTCTCGCGCAGCTTGTCGAGCGCTTCGCGCTCGGTCATCGGCGCGCCCCATTCCAGCGGCTTTGCCTGCCGGATCGACTGCGGCACGGTGTCGTCGATCAGCGCGTCGAGGCTGTCATAGCCGATCACCTTCAGCATCGCCTCCATCTCCTTCGGCGAGGGGCCGATATGGCGACGGTTGGCGAAATCGTAGGGCTGGTAATCGGTGAAGGCGAAATCCTTGGGGAGAGACATCAGCCGACAAGCTCCTTGTAGGCGGCTTCGTCCAGCAGGCCGTCCGCATCGGCGGGGTTGGCGAGCTTCAGCTTGAAGAACCAGCCGGCGCCCTGCGGGTCGCTGTTGACGAGGGAAGGATCGGCGGTGATCGCCTCATTGACCTCGACGATCTCGCCGTCGAGCGGGCAATAGACGTCGGACGCCGCCTTGACGCTCTCGACGGTGGCGGCATCGCCGCCCTTGTCGAAGGTCGCGCCGACCTCCGGCAGTTCCACGAAGACGAGATCGCCGAGCTGCTCGGCCGCGTGCGTCGTGATGCCGACGGTCGCGACGCCGCCCTCGATTTTCAGCCACTCGTGTTCTTCGGTGAATTTCAGCATGTTGGTTCCTCTCTGTGGGAAAGCTTGTTGGTCGAGCCAACCCCCTCATCCGACCCTTCGGGCCACCTTCTCCCCGCTGGGGAGAAGGGATACCGGCGCTTGCCTTTTTCGCCTTCTCCCCAGCAGGGAGAAGGTGCCGGCAGGCGGATGAGGGGGCAAAGCGTATACATCCGTCAGCGCTTGAAGGTGTTTTTCACGAAGGGCATCGCGGCCACGGTGACGGGCAGGAATTTTCCGCGCACGCCGGCATAGAGCCGGGTGCCGGGCTCAATCGCCGATTTTTCGACATAGCCCATGGCGACAGGCCCATCGATGCTCGGGCCGAAGCCGCCGGACGTGACCGTGCCGACGACGTCCTCGCCCTCCGCGTCGCGCGCCAGCACCGCGCCGCCGCGCACCGGAGCGCGGCCGTCGGGCCGGAGGCCGATGCGGCGGCGGCCCGCGCCGTTTTCGAGCTGATCGAGGATGACCGCGGCACCCGGGAAACCGCCTTCCCGTTCGCCGCCCCTGCGGCGAACCTTCTGGATCGCCCATTCAAGGCCGGCCTCCACCGGCGTCGTGCCGGTGTCGATGTCGTTGCCGTAAAGGCAGAGGCCGGCTTCGAGACGCAGCGAATCGCGCGCGCCGAGGCCGATGGGCATCACATCCGGATGGTCGAGCAGCCGGCGACAGACGGCCTCGGCGAGCGCCGCCGGAATGGAGATCTCGAACCCGTCCTCGCCCGTATAGCCGGAGCGCGAGACGATGCAGTCGGCGTCGTGCAGGTCGCAGGCGCGCACATCCATGAAGCGCATGGAAGAGACATCCGCCCACAGTTCGGCGAGCACCGCTTCGGCATGGGGGCCCTGCAGGGCGACCAGCGCGCGGTCCTCGTGCAGCGTCACCTCGCAGCTATCGCCGATCTTCGCCTGCATATGGGCGAAATCCGCATCCTTGCAGCCGGCATTGACGACGACGTAGAAATGATCGCCGCGATTGGCGATCATGAGGTCGTCGAGAATGCCGCCGTTTTCGTCGGTGAACAGGGCGTAGCGCTGACGGCCTTCGCCGAGACCGAGAATATCGACGGGAACCAGCGTTTCGAGCGCGCGCGCGGCATCCGCATTGTCGCCCGAGCGGGCGCGCACGGTGACCTGGCCCATATGGGACACGTCGAAAAGGCCGGCGGCCGCGCGGGTGTGAAGGTGTTCCTTCATCACGCCGGCCGTATATTGCACCGGCATCTCGTAGCCTGCGAACGGCACCATGCGGGCGCCGAGCGAAAGGTTCAGCGCATGAAGCGGGGTTTTCTTGAGATCAGACGATACGTCCAAAAGGCGCCCTCCAGTCATCTGGCGCCCTTGATCCCTCAAGGCGCCGGCTCACAATCCCGGCGCCTTCGCGCCGCTCTCCTGAGCCCCCTCTGTCCCTTCGCCTGAGATTGTTATCCCTTCGGCGAGCGCTCTCGCGCTTCTCTCCAGAGTTCCGACGGCACCTTGCTGGTCCTTTTGCCTGAGAGTTTCCGGGGCGGTTGCTCCTTCGGCACCGGCCATGCCCGTTCGGGGCGGCCGGTTTCTCCCAGCGAGGTCGGTTCCAGATAACGGCGTTGCCGGCAATTTGGCAAGAGCGTTGCGTCGCTCACAAGCAATTTTTTGTCGTTCGAGAACGATGGCACGAAAAAGCCGCCAACTCGGGCGGCGCATCCCGGCGGAAGTGCTGGTTTTCGGGAGTTCAGACGGGTTCGTTCGGGGCGGGCGAGCCGTTCTCGTCATAAAGGCGCTGCGCCTCGGCGATCGTGACCTGCGGCATGCCGGCCGGGACGGTCAGGAGCGCAAGGGCGAGAGCCGGCGGCTGGATGATGTTCATGACTGCGATGGCGCGTGCGTCGCCGCGGGTCCTGGCCGCTTCGCTCCAGGCGTGGATACGCTCCTCGAAGAGCGTGTTCGGCCGGGTCTGGGCCTTCATCCCCAGCGATGCATAGGCGGCGGTGGCCGGCGAAACTGTCACGATCTGCGTCATGGCGTCCAACGGAGCTGTTTTGCTTTCATGCACTTTATCAGTTGCGGCTTTGCAGGAGGTAAAACGCGATGGTTGCATTTTCATCGAGTTTTAACGGTTCGTGCGTGCATCGGCCGGCCTTGCCTTTGCCGTGAAAATTTCGTCATAAGAGACGGAGGATGGCGCCGGGATTGCCGGCCGCATCAAAACGTCAGCATGCCGCCGAAGGCGGGGAGGACCGATGAAGCCGATTTTCGTGCAATTGCAATGTGCTCCGGGCAAGACCTATGAGGTGGCCGATGCGCTTTACGCTACGGAACTCATTTCAGAGCTCTATTCGACGAGCGGTGACTATGATCTTCTCCTGAAGATCTATGTCGACAGCGAGGAGGATATCGGCAAGTTCATCAACGACCATGTCGCCTCCATCCCGGGCATCGTGCGCTCGCTGACGACCCTGACCTTCCGCGCTTTCTAAAGCCCTGTTCCCCTTCGCGGGTTCTTGCGCTAAAGCACGGCGCAACGAAAGAAGGCGACGATGGCAGGGATTGAGCATAAACAGGTCGAGGGCGACGAGGCGGGCATGCGGCTCGACCGGTGGTTCAAGGTCCACTATCCGGGCCTCGGCTTCGGTCAGTTGCAGAAATTGCTGCGTTCCGGCCAGGTGCGTGTCGATGGCGGCCGCGCCAAGAGCGACACCCGCGTGCAGCCCGGCCAGATGATCCGCATCCCGCCGATGGATGTGGATGCCAAGGCCCCGAAGGCCGGCCCCATCGCCGGCCGCGACCTGAAACATTCCCCCGACGGCGAACTGCTTGCCCGCATGCTGCTGCATGAGGACGACAAGGTGTTCGTGCTCAACAAGCCGGCGGGCATCGCCGTGCAGGGCGGTTCGGGCGTTACCCGGCATATCGACAAGATGCTGGAAGCCTGGACCAATCAGAAAGGCGAGAAACCACGCCTCGTGCACCGGCTCGACCGCGACACCTCGGGCGTGCTGGTCATCGCGCGCACGCGCGGCGCGGCGCAGAAGCTGACCGCCGCCTTCCGCGAGCGCGACACCAAGAAGACCTACTGGTCGCTGGTCAAGGGCGTGCCGAAGAAGCGCGAGGACAAGATCTCCACCTGGCTCGTCAAGGAGCAGACACCCGACGGTGACCGGATGCGCATCGCCAGGCATGGCGAGGACGGTGCGGACCACGCCGTTTCCTTCTACCGCGTCGTCGAGCAGGCTGGACAGAACTTCGCCTGGCTGGAGATGGAGCCGTATACAGGTCGCACGCACCAGTTGCGCGTCCATGCGGCCCATATCGGGCACCCGATCCTCGGCGATCCGAAATATTTCGATTCCGACGTCAACTGGAGTTTTCCGGGCGGCGTGCAGAACCGCCTGCACCTTCATGCCCGCCACATCGACATCCCCCACCCGTCCGGCGGGCGGCTGCGCGTGACCGCGCCGCTGCCGCCCCACATGGTACAGACCTGGAACCTCTTCGGCTTCGACCAGAACGCGGCGGACGAGGAAGACTGATGCGGCTCGTCCTTTTCGATTGCGACGGCACGCTCGTCGACAGCGTCAACCTGATCCATGAGGTCATGGCGCGCACTTTCGTCGATTTCGGCTTCGCACGGCCGGATATCGCGCAAACCAAGGCGATCATCGGCCTGACGCTCGACATCGCCATCGCCCGCATGCAGGGCAAGCCGCATGTCGATGACGAGGCGCTGGCGATGACGGCGCATTACAAGGCGATCTATTCCGGCGTACGGTCCGAGCCCGGCTATCAGGAGCCGCTTTTCCCCGGCATCGCCGCCATGATGGCGCGGCTGGAGCGGGAGGAGGCGCTGCTTCTCGGCGCCGTCACCGGCAAATCCCGCCGGGGCCTCGATCTCATCCGCGCCGCGCACGGCTTCGACAAGACCTTCTTCGTCTCGCGCACGGCGGACGATTGCCCCTCCAAGCCCCATCCCGCCATGGTGACGGAATGCTGCGGCGAGGCAGGCGTCGATGCGGCCCGAACGGTTGTCATCGGCGATGCGATTTACGATATGCAGATGGCGAAGGCGGCCGGCGCCAGGGCGATCGGTGTTTCCTGGGGCTATGCCACCGTGCCCGAACTGGTCGAGGCCGGCGCGGACCACATCCTGCGCACGCCTGCCGACCTTCTCGAATGGCTGGAGATTTCCGATGCGTGACATTCTGAGCGACCTTTCCGACGCGATGAGCGATCCCGATCCGGTCCGCCGCGCCCAGATCCAGATGAAGCGGCCGCTGCCGAAGCGCTTCTACAAGGACGTATCGACCGATGCGGTGGACGAAGGCCATCGCATCCTGCTCGACGGCCGCCCCGTGCGCACGCCCGGCAAGAAGTTGCTCGCCGTCCCGGCCAGGCCGATCGCTGATCGCCTCGTTGCCGAATGGGACGGGCAGGGCGAGGAGATCGATCCGGCGAAAATGCCGGTGACGCGTCTCGTCAACACGGCGGTCGACGGCGTTGCGGAGAATTTGGACGCGGTGTTCGACGAGATCGTGCGCTTTGCCGGTACGGACATGCTCTGCTACCGGGCGGATTCGCCGACAGGCCTCGTGGAGCGCCAGCGCGACGGCTGGGACCCGATCATCCGCTGGGCGGCCGATGCGAAAGGCGCGCGTTTCATCCTCATCGAGGGCGTGATGCACCGGGAACAGCCTGCCGCAGCAATCGCGGCCTTTTCCGCCGCGCTTTCCGGCTACCGCGAACCGCTCGCGCTCGCCTGCCTGCACACGGTGACGACGCTGACCGGCTCGGCGCTTCTGGCGCTCGCGCTGGCCGAAGGGGTGGTCGATACCGATGCCGCCTGGAGGCTCGCCCATATCGATGAGGATTGGCAGATTGAGCAATGGGGAACGGACGAGGAAGCCTTCCGCCGTCGCGAGCAGCGGCGCGCCGAGATGGACGTCGCCGCTTCGGTGCTGGCGGATATTCCCCGCTGACGAGGATTTGTTAACGTTTCCGTAGCAATTTGGCACGCCGACGTTCGAAATAGCATACCGGTATTGAGTTCATGCAGTTCCTCCTCCGCGCCGTTTTCTGCGCCAGTCTCCTGATTTCCTCACCGTTCGCCGCTTCTGCCGATGACGCCTATCCCGTCCGCGATATCCGCAAGGTCGTCGTCAGCGGGGAGGGCGGCGTGCCCGCGACGGTGCTGAAGCGCGCCGGCGAGCAGCTGCAGCGCGCGGCACGGGCGACGCGCCGCGCCGTGCCGATCGACCGGGCGGCGATGGACGTCAGGGTGTCCGGGCTCGTGCGGGGCGGCAGCGGGCAGAGCTCCGCCCGGGTGACTGTGACGCTTTCCGATCTTGCCGGGGGCGCATCCTCCCGCAGCACATTGACGGTCAACAGCTTCATGCCGGGGACGAAAGGCCGGGATGCGGCGCTCGGCGATGCCATCGCGCGACGCGTCGCGCTCGCCTATCACCTCAAGCCCGTGACGGCCGGAAAGGCGACCTATGGCAAACGTCCGGGCAAGGGCCGCAAATCCGCCGGCGGCAAGCGCCGCACCGCGACGGTGACGTCCGTCCAGGCCTATCCGCATGCGGAAAAGCGCCCGCTGGTCATCCCGACCGAGGCGGCGTTGACGGTCCGTTCGCGCGCCCTGCCGGACGGTTCCTCGAAAAAGGTCGCGCCCTGCGTCGTCACCCAGACGATAAGCTGCGATTGAAGCGGAAGCTTTCGCCGGAACGCGCGGCCGGCTTAAGACCATCGATCTAGGAAGAACCTCTTCAAGGCCTTCTTCGCGCATGCTAAGCCACCTGGAACAGGGGAGGAAGCGAAGGGCATGAAGGAAATTCTCCACGAACTGGAAGTCCGGCGCGAGCGGGCCCGCATGGGCGGCGGCCAGGCCCGTATCGATGCGCAGCACAAGCGCGGCAAGCTGACGGCGCGCGAGCGGATCGAGGTGTTTCTCGACGAGGGCTCGTTCGAGGAGTTCGACATGTTCGTCGAGCACCGCTCCACCGATTTCGGCATGGAGAAGACCAAGATCGCGGGCGACGGCGTCGTCACCGGCTGGGGCACCGTCAATGGCCGCACGGTCTTCGTCTTCGCCAAGGATTTCACGGTCTTCGGCGGCTCGCTTTCGGAAACCCATGCCCAGAAGATCATGAAGGTCCAGGATATGGCGCTGAAGAACCGCGCGCCGATCGTCGGCCTTTACGATGCGGGCGGCGCGCGCATCCAGGAAGGGGTTGCCGCGCTCGGCGGCTATGCCGAGGTCTTCCAGCGCAATGTGCTCGCCTCGGGCGTCATTCCGCAGATTTCCGTGATCATGGGCCCGTGCGCGGGCGGCGACGTCTATTCGCCGGCCATGACGGACTTCATTTTCATGGTGCGCGACACCTCCTACATGTTCGTCAC
>Ga0182742_1001352_pt1 | contig 31843 bp, 29 predicted proteins | sample eDN5th37CBELigMG_FD_128880 | JGI IMG/M metagenome (GOLD analysis project Ga0182742, IMG submission 128880) | Enriched Miracle-Growth compost microbial communities from Emeryville, California, USA - eDNA 5th pass 37_C BE-Lig MG (version 2)... ... | reverse complement strand
TTCGACTGGGGAGTTTGTGAGTATATCCACCTTAAGCTCTTTCATCCTTCTGATTAAAGCATCAACAACAGATTGTGCTTTATCCGAAACAGGAAACATCCGTCCGTGGTCTTCCTCCTTCAATTCAATTCCCAGCTTTTCAAAAAAAGAAATAATATCCTCGTTATTAAATATGGAAAAAGCACTATATAAAAAGCGACCGTTCCCTGGGATATGCTTAATGATTTCATCCACTGGAAGTCGATTCGTTACATTACAGCGCCCACCACCAGATATGGCAAGCTTTCGACCTAGTTTGTCGCCTTTATCAATTAAAAGTACTTTAGCTCCCTTTTCACCTGCCGCTATGGAAGCCATCAGCCCAGAAGGCCCTCCACCAATGACGATTACGTCATAGTTCATATCTTTCACCAACTTTCCATCACCATTATAAGTCAGCTTGTTAAGAAAGAAAACTTTTCCACAAAAAGTAGCATCAGAGCACGGAGTTGTGTACACTCAGATTAGGTTCACATAAAAAACAAAGTTTTTTTCAAACTTTATGATAAAATATGAATTTGGCGTTTGAAATAATTTTCGGCATTTCTACATAGGAAGGGATCACATGCAATCTAAGTTATTACGTGGAACATTTATTTTAACTTTAGGAACATTTATTTCAAAATTATTAGGTCTTTTTTATGTTATTCCGTTTGCAAGGATTGTAGGAGAGACAGGAACTGTCCTGTATCAATATTCCTATGTTCCTTATACTATATTTATCAGTCTTGCAACGGCTGGAGTACCTCTAGCTGTTGCTAAGTTTATTTCTAAATATAATGCCATGGAAGAATATGCGGTGGGTAGGAGGCTCTTTAAGTCAGGATTAGTCGTCATGCTTGGAACTGGTATGGCTGCCTTCCTAATCCTATATTTGACAGCACCAATTGTAGCAGACATAATCATTGCTGATCATGACAAACAAACCAATCCAAGAGATATTGTAACAGTCATTCGAGCAGTGAGTTTTGCTCTAATCATTATTCCGTTTATGAGTTTAATTCGCGGGTTTTTCCAAGGCCATCAATCAATGGGGCCATCTGCGGTGTCACAGGTGGTTGAACAGGTTGTTCGTATCGCATTTCTATTAGCTGGGGCTTTTATCGTCTTGAATGTAATGGAAGGTGAAATTGTTACTGCTATTAGTATTGCAACGTTCTCAGCCTTTGTTGGAGGCTTGGGTAGCTTATTTGTTCTCTTTTGGTATTGGTATAAGAGAAAGCCACATCTTGATGAATTGCTGCTACAAGATAAGGGGAGCGTTCAAGTATCTTTAAAAGATATGTACAAGGAAATACTGATTTATTCGATTCCATTTATTCTTGTTGGAATTGCCAATCCATTATTTCAATGGATTGATACGATGACCTTTAACCGGGCAATGACTTCGATTGGTCTTGGAAGTATTTCAGAAAGAGAGCTTGCTAAATTAAGTTTTAATACACATAAGTTAGTGATCATTCCAGTATCGTTGGCAACGGCTTTTTCGTTAACGTTAGTTCCGAGTATTACTCAAGCCTTTATTTCAAAAGACCAAAAGGGAGTAAACAAGCAACTCAACCAAACCTTCCAGGTGCTGATGTTCATCACATTGCCTGCTGCACTTGGATTGTCACTACTCGCTGAGCCTGCGTATACGGTTTTTTACGGACCTAATGCATCTGGGACTGACATCCTGCAATTGTATGCACCAGTAGCGGTTCTGTTTGCTCTTTACTCCGTGACAGCAGCGATATTACAAGGAATTGACGAACAAAAGTTCACCATTCTAAGTCTATTAGTAGGAATTTTAGTGAAGCTCTCACTGAATATTCCATTCATCAAGATGTTTGAGACAGACGGAGCGATTTATGCAACAGCACTTGGTTACGGAGTTGCCATTGGTATTAATTTGGTCGTTATCAAAATATTCTCCGGATATCGCTTCCGCCTCGTTTTGCGGAGAGGATTGCTAATTGTTATTTTTAATGTTTTTATGATCCTCGTAGCAGCGCTTGTCTACTATTTAGCAACAATGGTTTTATCACCAAAATCTGAGATACATTCTATTATTATCATCCTCCTTTCAGCAGCGGCTGGAGCAGGGATTTACGTATATTTAAGCTTTAAAACGCGCCTCATTTACTTTTTATTTGGCGAACGTGTGGAAAGAATTATGAAGAAGGTAAAACTAAGAGGGTAAGACTCCACTAGGAGGGAAACAATTGCGTATTGATAAAATGCTCGCTAATTTAGGCTATGGAAGTAGAAAAGATGTAAAAAAACTGTTAAAAGACGGCGCAGTGGTCGTGAACGATAAAGTAATAAAAGATTCAAAACAACATGTAGATCCAGATAATGATGTGATTACCTTAAATGGAGAAGTAGTTGAGTACAAGGAATTTGTTTATTTAATGATGAACAAACCTCCTGGTGTCATATCAGCAACGGAAGATAATCACGATGAGACGGTGATTGATTTGCTTGAATATGAGGATCAAGTGTTTGAACCGTTTCCAGTAGGTCGCCTTGATAAAGATACGGAAGGACTCTTACTAATAACAAACGATGGTCAGCTCTCTCATCGTTTGTTATCTCCCAAAAAGCACGTCCCGAAAACATACTTCGCTGTTATTGAAGGAATCGTCACTAGCGACGATGGGGAAGCTTTTCAAAAGGGAGTCACACTCGATGACGGGTATTTGACGAAGCCAGCACATTTAACCATTTTGAAATCCGGATTAACATCTGACATCGAGCTAACGATTACAGAAGGGAAATTCCATCAAGTAAAACGAATGTTTGAAGCCGTAGGAAAAAGAGTCATCTATTTAAAAAGATTATCAATGGGGCCATTAAAGCTAGATGAGACGCTTGAATTAGGGGAATATCGAGAGTTAACGGATGAGGAATTAGAAGAGTTAATCCAATATGAAGTGAAATAAAGAGTTCGCCCTTTCAAAAAGAGAAGGGCGAACCGTCATTTAAGATGATATTTTTACCTTTTTTTCGGTTGTTGTCCATTTTCCACGACTTGGACTTTCGACTAGGTCATTATAAGCTAAAACATTTAGATCTCTCTGGATCGTTCGAGGAGTGATACCAAATTCCTCCACAAGCTCTTGCGTCGTGACAATTCCATGGTTATTAATAAACATGTAGATGGATTTGATACGGTTTAACATCCGGTTAGTCGAAGGTTTCAAAAAACCACTCCCTATCCTTTTTTCAAACCTTTGGCAAATAGCTACAACGGACGACTTCTTGAAGATGACTCTCCAAATGTATGTAAGCTTCTTGTCCCTAGACAACCCCTTTGCAAGTGAATTATAAGCTGACTTATTGAAAATGTCTTTTCTTGTAGATTATTGTACTCTTATTTACAGATAATTTCTACTTTTACATAATAATTTAATAAAATGGTAATATTTTCTTTAAAAAATTCCCCCTTTTTCTTGCTGCTGTTATATTCTATTACTTAAGTCATACCAGTTATGATAAGAAATTTGATTTTTGAAAAAATAGGACAATAATAATTTGAGAGGAATGACACAGATTGAATTCTTATTTACCTTCACAGCTAGTCCATCGCAAAGAGAATATCTATTTTGCACTTGTATTAACTTTTAGTATTTTAACCTATCTTTTTTTAGTTTTTTCTATTTTAGGAATTGGAATTATTATCATCATGGTCCTCTTATCCGTATTTTTCCATGGGTTGATGGTCGGAGGCATTAGAAGAAATGGCGTTCGTATAAGTGAGGAACAATTTCCTTCGCTTTATCAAAAGGCACAGGAAATGGCGGCACAAATGAGTTTAGAAAAGATGCCACAAATGTATGTTATTGAGTCTCAAGGAATGTTGAATGCATTTGCGACCAGATTTTTTGGAAGAAATATGGTGGTCCTTTATTCAGAGATTTTTGAACTGATTGAAAGAGATGCAGAGGATGAAGTACTATTTGTTCTCGCTCATGAGTTTGCTCATTTAAAAAGGAAGCATGTAACAGTGAATTTTCTTCTACTGCCAGCCATGTGGATCCCTTTTTTAGGAGATGCATACTTACGGGCATGTGAATATACGTGCGATCGTTATGCAACCTATTACTCTGGCTCACTTCCAGCATCGAAAAATGCTCTTACGATTCTAGCAATTGGAAAGGAGCTTTATAAAAAGGTTAATAAAGAGTCATATATGCGACAAATTGAATCGGAAGCAGGCTTCTTTGTTTGGTTAAATGAAAAGCTCTCTACCCATCCTCATCTGCCAAAAAGATTATATGAAGTTGATAAATTCTTTTCTGATACAGAAGTGGAGACATTAAAAGAACCAAAAAGAGGAATCGTCATTGGAGTAATCATAGCCCTATTGTTATCACTTGTATTTGCTGGTGGAGTGTATATGACCTTTAAGGCATTAGAGAAATTCAACTTCTCTGAAGCCTTTGAAATCGAGGGTATGACACCCCTAATGGAGGCAGCAAGTGAAAACGATACAGAGGCCATTTCCACTCTTCTAGATGAAGGTGCGGATATAAATGAAGCCGATAGTGAAGGCTCAACGGCTCTACATTGGGCGGTATACTCCGGTTATTATGATGCTGCAGCCATATTACTTGAAAATGGAGCAGATGCCAATACGGTCGATATATATGATGCCACTCCACTCATCAGTGCAGTTTTTGCTGAAGACGTGGAAATGGTAAAGCTGTTGTTAGAATACGGAGCAGATAGCAACTACATGGATGCCTCTGGATATACCGCATATGATTACGCAGTAGATTACGGAAATGCCGAACTACAGGAGCTACTTGGCCCATAATAAAAAATGCTGTCCACAAATAAGGACAGCATTTTTTATTATAAAATTTTTTCTAGCAGTGGTGCTGTCCTTGTGGTTGTCTTTTCCAGCACGGGGATATATTATTTAAGTCAAGTAGATTGGATTTATTAGGAGGATTTTCGTGACAAACATCAATTGGTTTTCAGAAGTCGAAAAAAGAAAGGAATCATTAATTGTAGATACACAAAAGCTTTTACAAATAAAAAGTGTTCTAGATGAAGATAATGCCACTGATGATGCACCGCTCGGACAAGGGGTTAAGGATGCACTTGTCCACATGCTTGAACTTGGGAAGTCAGATGGATTTTCAATCAAGAATGTAGGAAATCTTGCCGGGCATGTAGAATTCGGAGAAGGAAAGGAAAGTGTAGGTATTCTTTGTCACGTTGATGTGGTTCCAGAAGGAGATGGATGGTCGAGTGACCCGTATGCTGCGGAAATTCGTGAGGGGAACATATATGCTCGTGGGGCCATTGATGATAAGGGACCAACGATGGCCGCTTATTACGCGATGAAAATTGTCAAAGAACTTCAATTGCCTCTTTCGAAGAGAGTGAGAATGATCATCGGAACGGATGAAGAAAGCAACTGGCGCTGTGTGGAGCATTATTTTAAACATGAAGAAATGCCGACAATGGGTTTTGCGCCAGATGCTGATTTCCCGATCATATTTGCTGAAAAAGGAATCTCGGATTTTGATATTGTGCAAAGGATTTACGAAAGGGAGGATAACAGCGGAACCACTGTATTATCTTTTCAAGCAGGCAGACGCTATAATATGGTTCCAGACTTCGCCAAGGTGGCCTTACATACCAATCAAGAAGAAACACATATTATTCAAGAATTTCAAACCTTCCTTAATGAGCAACAGCTGAATGGAAAATACTTAGTTGATAATGGAGAACTTATTTTAGAACTAGAAGGAGTATCTGTGCATGGGATGGAACCTGATCTTGGTAAAAATGCCGGCATTCTTCTCGCCGTATTCCTAAATAAATTACCACTAAGTGGTCTAGAAAAACAGTATTTTTCCTTTATTCAAACCAATTTCTATCAAGATAGTCGAGGGAAACAATTGGGAATTGCTTATACAGATGATATTTCTGGGGACCTTACGATGAACGTTGGGAAACTTTCCTTTACAAAAGAAGATGGTGGGATGTTAGGAATCAATCTTCGTTACCCAGTCACAGCTGAACTTGATCAAATACTAGGAAAGTTAGCTCCTGTACTACATGAACAAGGTTTTGAGGTTCAAAATGTATCAGACTCCAAACCTCATCATGTAGATGAAAAGGATTTTCTAATTCAAACCCTGAAAAAGGTTTATGAAGAACAAACAGGTGAGAAGGCAGAGTTGCTGGCGATTGGTGGGGGCACTTATGCACGTTCACTGCAATCAGGAGTTGCCTTTGGACCATTGTTTCCAGGTCGACCGGACGTGGCTCACCAAAAAGATGAGTATATGGTTGTAGAGGATTTGCTAAAAGCAACAGCAATCTATGCTCAGGCGATATATGAATTGGCTAAATAATTTGAGAACAAAGGGAGTGTAGGGATGGAATACGTTATTATTGGTGGAGAAATAGTAGATCGTGGACATGCAACGGTCGATATTGAGGATCGTGGCTATCAGTTTGGCGATGGTGTCTATGAAGTGATACGGGTGTATAATGGAAAAATGTTCACAGCTAAGGAACATTTGATTCGATTACAGGAAAGTGCGGAAAAGATAAGCATTCAAATACCTTATCAACCGACTGAACTAGAGGAAATGTTAAAAGGTCTGATTGACAAAAATAATCTTTCTAATGGCATTATTTATATGCAATTTACACGGGGAGAATCTCCGCGTAATCATGCCTTCCCTCACAATGTAGCTCCTACCTTTGTTGCATATACGAGAAAAGTGGATCGTCCAGTTAGCAGTATGCAAGAGGGTGTAAAGGCTATCTTTATTGATGACATTCGTTGGCTGCGCTGTGATATAAAGAGTCTGAATTTACTAGGGAATCTCCTTGCCAAACAAAAAGCAGTAGAAGCTGGTTGCTTTGAGGCCATACAACATCGAGGTGATATTGTAACAGAAGGCAGTTCCTCTAATGTAGCCATTGTAAAAAATGGAACGGTCATCACTCATCCAGCGAACAACTTGATTTTAAACGGAATAACAAGACAAAAAGTGAAGCAAGTATGTGAGCAAAATCAAATTCCTTTTGAAGAAAAAGAGTTCACAATTGAAGAAGTTTTACATGCGGATGAAGTATTTTTATCTGGAACAACTGTGGAGGTAACACCAATTGTAGAAGTTGAGGAGAAAAAAATCTCCGGAGGAACTCCAGGTCAAGTTACGAAAAAGCTTCAGCAGTTGATAATGGACGAAATAGTGAAGGAATGCGGAACCATAGAATAACTAAAATAGGCTGCCTTTTATGGCAGCCTTCTCTAGTATCTTAAGAAAATAAATCACTTGAAAGATATCTTTCACCGGTATCACATGCGATGCAGACAACCACATCATCAGGGCCAAGAGTTTTAGCCACTTCTATGGCAGCATAGCAGGCGGCACCAGAGGATGGCCCAACTAATATACCTTCTTCACTAGCTAATCTTCTTGTGATTGTGTAGGCATCTTCATCCGTAATTTTATGAATATGATCGTAAACATCCTGGTTTAGGATATCAGGAATAAATCCTGGGCTCGTTCCTACTAGTTTATGCTTCCCGGGTTTGCCACCAGAAAGGACCGGTGAGCCTGCAGGTTCCACTACATGAACTTGCAAATGTGAATAATGTTCTTTTAACACTTCACCCGTTCCAGTGATCGTGCCTCCTGTTCCCGCAGTGGCAACAAACGCCGAAAGTGGCTTGCCTATTTCCTTCATAGCCTCCACAATTTCAAGAGCGGTAGAGTGTCTATGTGCATCTGGATTTGCTTCGTTTTCAAATTGCATAGGCAAATAACTATTTGGTATTTCATTCGCTAGCTCTTGTGCCTTTTTGATCGAACCAGGCATTTTTTCATCGCCTGGAGTTAATACAACCTCAGCGCCGTATGCCTTTAATAGATTGATACGTTCCTTAGTCATCGTATCAGGCATCACTAATATTGAACGATAACCTCGAGCTGCAGCATTCATGGCTAGTCCAATGCCTGTGTTCCCGCTTGTCGGCTCAATAATCGTTGCACCCTTTTTTAATAATCCCTTCTGCTCAGCTGTAATCATCATGTTGAATGCCGCACGGTCCTTTACACTTTTACTAGGGTTAAAAAATTCGAGTTTTAAATAGACGCTAGCCCCATTTTGAGGTGCCAAACGATTTAATTTAAGTAAAGGGGTTTCCCCAATAAGTTCAGCAATATTTTGAACAACTTTCATTTTAATGTACTCCTAACCTTCAATTATTTTCCTTAGGATTCGAAATTTTTATTACAATAATGGGAAATGTAACATATAAAAGAGATAACCCTATTATACCTAAAGAGGTATATTATATTCAAACATATATGCCTCGTGTAATAGTCATTTTTCAATTCAGTTACAATCTCTGTTAAAATAAAAGAAAGCTTGAAAGGTTGAAAGTTAAAAATGGATAAAAAAACTCATTTTTTTTATGCAGTAAAAATACCGAGTGATACGAAGAACCTTATACATACTAAATTACTCCCCCTTGGAAAGGGATTTCCTTTCCAAAAATGGGTTCATCCAGAGGATTACCATATTACTCTAGCCTTCTTGGGAAACGCAGAAACGGGCATGTTGGAAAAGTCAGTACAACTTATATCTGAGGCACTAAAGAAAGAACGTGCTTTTCCACTAAATATTGAAGGATTAGATACTTTTGGAAGAAAAGAATCTCCAAGGATTTTTTGGTTGCGGTTAGTAGAACAGACTTGTTTATATGAAGTGCGGAAAAAGGTATTTCATGCATGCGAATTAGCAGGCTTTTCCCTTGAAAAAAGACCGTTTCATCCACATATAACAGTAGCGAGAAAGTGGAAGGGTGATACTCCATTGGTGCACGAATCGCTACAACAAGAGAACCCTTTTACTTGTGAAGCTGTCTCGTTTGTTGCAAATGAAATCGTATTGTACCAGACACATTTGGAAAGAGAACCAAAATACGAGGTTGTTCAATCTTTTAAGTTATAGATTATCTGTTTATAGAAAGGAAAACCCGCATGGGACAATTAATTAAGCTGCAAGATTATGTTTCACGTTACGAACAAAATATTTATGAATATCCAACTAGATATGTAAGATTGAAAAAACAGCAATGGGAAAAGATTTACTCCCTCTGGAAGTCTGATTCTATTATTGAAAGTATTCAGCCTGTATCAACCAATTGGTTAGAAGAAGACAAACAGCCGTTAGTTGATCGGATGAAGGGATTTTTTAAAAGAGAAAGAAAAGACGAAGAAGTAGAGGAGAAGGAGATACAATCGGGTGTTCAAGAGTCTTCAGGTCTATCATTTTCCCCTTCATTTACCTTTAATCCAGCTACGGAAGATGAGCTTAAACGTCAATTTCTCGACCAATTACTTCGTTTTCAAATGAAATGGGCGACTACCACCTTGTTAGAACAATCGCATATTAGTAAAAAGTATTTGTACGATCACAGACTTAAGTACTTTTTGCAACGCTTTCCCGATACCACCCTTGTGATGTATGAGCCAATCTTCCTGTTAAAAAAAGCTCCGGTAGAAGTAGAAACAATTTTAATCACTCCAACAGATGTGTGGTGTATCCATTTCTTAGAGGAAGAAGACCATGCTGTATTTCTAGGAACGAAAGAAAGGTTTTGGGTAAAACGTCATCAGGATCAAGAACAAAAGGTGTTAAGTCCGCTTATTGGGCTTAATCGTACAGAAAAAATTGTAAAGAAAATATTTGAGTTGTATGAAATAGAGTTACCGATTCATAAAGTAGTATTAAGTAGAAATGGCTATATTGATTTTCCCTTTCCACCCTATGGTTTACAGCTCATTGAAAAACGAAATTACGAAGAATGGTTTCAAACGATGAGAAGCAATAAAACTCCACTAAAGCATGCACAGCTAAAAGCAGCCCAAATGCTTCTTCAGTTTAGTCAAACAAGTAGTATGCGCCGACTAGAATGGGATGTTTTAAATAAAGGGGAACAAGAAGAAAAAGAATTCTAGACATGTATGGGATGAGAAAAATGGGGAAATTATACTTTATTATTAATCCAAATGCCAAAAATGGCTATAGTTTAAAAGTGTGGGCTAAAGTAGAAAAAGAATTAGAAAAACAACAAATTTCCTATGAAGCGTTTTTGACTGCCTATAAAGGAAATGGTGCTGAAATAGCGATGCTTCTTGCTAAGCAAGAGGGTGAGGTATCAATCACAGTGGTTGGAGGAGATGGAACATTAAATGAGGTAGTAAATGGGGTCATCTCTTTTCCAAATGTGAAAGTTGGATTTATTCCTGCTGGTTCTGGAAATGATTTTGCAAGAGGATTTCAAATACCAAGAGATCCTCTTCATGCATTATCTGTATTGCTAAGAGAGCGAAAGCAAGAACCGAGCTTAACCGACGTTGGTAAAATATCATGTTCGAGTAAGGAGGATCTGTACTTTATAAATAACATGGGAGCAGGTCTCGACGGCTTAATTTCCAAGCTCGCTAATCAATCCAAGATGAAAAAATGGCTAAATAAATTTTCCTTGGGAGGCCTAGTATACGTGTACTTGCTTATCAAGGAAATTCTTATTTTTAAACCGACAGATGTTCAACTTATTGTGGATGACATCCTTTATGATTTTCCTGCTACCTGGTTTGTAACTGTGGCCAATCAGCCGTTTTATGGTGGAGGAATGCAAATTGCTCCGAAGGCAAAAACCGATGATGGATTGTTAAATATTATTATCGTACATCGTTTATCAAGGCTAAAAATGCTTTCTGTGTTTGTAAGCGTTTTTTGGGGTGGTCATGTCGCCTTCAAAGAAGTGAAGATGTTAACTGGACGAGAAATTCAAATATATTCTTCTACCCCAATGATCGCACATGCCGACGGTGATTATTTTGCTGAAACTCCTTTGCAAATTCAGGCTTGTCAGCAGGTGTTGCCAATTATCACAAGGGGAATAAAGAAGGATAGGAGGCAGAAGGAGCTGAAAAATGCATGATTATTATTGAAAGATTTTTTTATGCCTATTTAGATGATGTGAACATAATTACGATCTTGTTACCTATGAGTTATCATAATGGCGAGTCTCAGGAATTTTCAATCAAAGTTGGTGAACATACTGAGAAGTTAACTATTAGTGAGAAAATAAGATTACATGATAGGGTTAAGTATATTTGTCATACCATCAAGGAACCAGAAATCGGATTGACTTATTGTGTGATGGATGAGCATGGAGGGGAGACGGATCTTCAGATAGGCGCAATTATTCGAACTCCTCAGTTTGATGAAAAATTCTACTATGACGGGCCTCTAGGAATCCAATACTCACCAGAACGAACCATCTTTACACTCTGGGCACCAACCGCTACACAATGTCAGTTGAAACTCGCTAATACTGATGATGCTGAAATAAATCATTATGAAATGACTCGCATGGAAAGAGGGATATGGGTCATTACGGTAGAAGGAGATCTGGAAGGATATCACTATACTTATCTCGTTTGTGTAAATCTTCAATGGAGAGAAGCCGTAGATCCTTATGTTGTGGCTGTTACAGCAAATGGGGAACAAGGAGTGATAATCGATTTAAATCGAACACCAGTGGTAAGTAAACCGCTAACGGGATTTAATTCCCCTACTGACGCTATCATTTATGAGGCACATATTAGAGATTTAACCATCCACCCCAATAGTGGAGTGACCGATAAAGGTTTATATTTAGGTGCGAGTGAAAAAGATACCTTTACTAGCCATGGTCAGCTTACTGGTCTTAGTTATATCAAAGATTTAGGAGTCACTCACATCGAACTACTCCCGCTTCATGATTTTGCTGGTGTTGATGAGCTAGGGGATAAGGAAGATTATAACTGGGGTTATAACCCCATACACTTCAATGCTCCTGAAGGAAGTTATTCATCGAATTGTCAGGATCCATATGCCAGAATCAATGAGTTAAAGAAGTTAATTGACATTGTTCACAAAGAAGGACTTCGAGTCATTTTGGATGTTGTATACAACCATGTATACATTAGAGAAGACTCTTCTTTTGAAAAAATTGTACCAGGCTATTATTTTCGACATGATCAGAATGGTATGCCCTCGAATGGAACAGGAGTAGGAAATGATATTGCTTCTGAACGAAAAATGGTGAGGAAATTTATCGTCGAATCGGTCCTATTTTGGAAAAAAGAATACGGTATAGATGGGTTTCGCTTTGATTTGATGGGGATCTTAGATATAGAAACGATGAATGACATTAGAAAATCGCTTGATTTATTGGATCCTTCGACCATTATGATTGGGGAAGGCTGGGATTTAAATACTCCGATCGCCATTGACACAAAGGCGAGTATTCGTAATCAGAAGAAACTTCCAAGAGTGGGTCAATTCAATGACTTCTTTAGGGATACCGTTAAGGGTAATACATTCAATCTTCATGATAAAGGCTACGCTTTAGGAAATGAAAGATACTTCGAGGCTGCAAAGAAAATTTTAGCAGGTAGTGTAGGTTTGAAGGAAAAGGGGTTATTTCAAGAACCCATTCAATCGGTAAACTACATCGAATCTCATGATAACCATACCTTCTGGGATAAACTCCTCCTATGTGAAAAAGAGGAGCCTGAAGATATTAGGAAAAAGCAGCAGAGATTGGCAACGGCATTTGTTCTCTTATCTCAAGGAGTGCCTTTCTTACATTGTGGGCAAGAATTTCTTCGGACAAAAAAAGGAAATGGAAATAGTTATCGATCACCTAATGATATTAACCAAGTAGATTGGGACCGAGTATATGAAAACAAAGAGCATGTAGACTATATCAAGGGTTTAATCAAATTAAGAAAATCACATCAAGCCTTTCGTTTTCATTCAACCGAACTGATTAATAAGCATATGTCTTTCTTACCAGTGGAAAAGCCAGTTATTGGATACACCCTTCGTGATGTTAGGAAATTTGGAATATGGAATGAAATCATCGTTCTATTCAATCCTCTTAAAACAGAACGTCATGTTTCGTTACCTACCGTTGATTGGACGGTCATCGCGGACCAAAACATGGTAGAAATAAATGGTATTCATCAAATAAATGAAAAAGAATGGAGTCTCCCTCCACTTAGTGTTTATGTACTAGTAAAGTAATAAAGTACGATGTCTCTACTTGACGAAGGTAACACTAGGAGATAAAATCTATTAAGATGGCTATTGTCGATTTTTTTACAATAGCCGTCTTTTTTACTTGTAAGCTACTTATGCATGACCAAGGTGAATACTTAATAAATACTTAATAAAGTAAAGCTACTTATTATAGAAACTAACGACGCAGTTAAAATGAAGGTGAACAATTTTGGAACACTTATTTGGACAAGAGTGGGAAATCGTTCCTGCAGGAGGAGCGACAGGAGAAGCGTTTATTGCACAGCATGAAGATCAGAGGCTCTTTCTTAAACGAAATTCCTCACCATTTCTTGCCGTATTATCAGCAGAAGGTATTGTTCCGAAGCTAATTTGGACGAAAAGGCTTGAAAACGGGGATGTAATTACCGCTCAGCAATGGTTAGAGGGTAGAGAGCTAAAGCCGCATGATATGAACACGAAAAGAGTGGCAAAGCTCTTAAAAAAAATACATCAGTCAGAAGCCTTGCTTGGAATGCTAAAAAGGATGGGGAAAACTCCATTAGAGCCTGTTCATCTTTTGTCCATTTTAGTGCAAGAGCTTGATGAGGATGTAAAATCTCACGTGGCCATTCAAGAGGCTCTATTATTCTTGCAACAGGAGCTCGATGGTATACATTATAAGGAAAAGGTTGTATGTCATTGCGATGTTAATCACAATAACTGGTTGCTCACAGAAAGCAACCAGTTGTATCTGATTGATTGGGATGGTGCGATGATAGCCGACCCTGCCATAGACTTAGGAATGATGCTATATTGGTATCTTCCGCAAGACAAATGGAGCGAATGGTTAGCCATGTATGAAATAGAGCTCACGGACGAATTGATGCTACGAATGAAATGGTATACGATTACACAGACCATCTCATCTATTCAATGGCATAAAAATAAGGAACGATACGAAGAGATGAATCACTGGGTGAATTATTTGTCAACTCTTGTTGCTCAAGAGAATTGATCAATTTCTGATACCCACTGGCCAAGTTGTTCTTGGTGTGACTCGATATGTTGATCTAGTTCATTCGTGTTTGCACCGTTCTGAGAATAGCTGTAAATTTCTTCAAGTACATTCTTTACATTAGGATCGAGTTCTGAGTTAACCATCAGTGATTTTACTAAACGTTCTAATTGTTCACATTCAGATACGGACCCGCAACAATCGGTACTGTGATTCGTTAATATATCTTTTAATAAATTCATTTGATCTTTCTGTTCTAAAGGCATCCGATACACCCTTTCAAGGTTGCTTGTATATACGTAAAAAAGGAATTTCACATTTATGTTGTGAATTCCTTTTTTTATTTATACGTAAATTAATAATATGGACGAAGTATTAGTTTTGGTTGCAACAAGATTGTTCACATGATATGGTTTGAACGATAGATTATTTTAGGGGTGTCAACATGCGTTTAAGAAATAAGCCTTGGGCAAAGGATAGACTCGAATCCTATCCGCAATATGTTGTAGCAAAACCAGAAAGCTACAAAGGTAATTGGACCGAAGTATTTGGGAATGACCAGCCTATTCATATCGAAATCGGAACGGGTAAAGGTCGTTTCATTACTGAAATGGCTAAAGCAAATCCACATATTAATTATATTGGTATTGAGGTATATAAAAGTGTTATTGTTATTGCTCTCGACCGTCTAATTGAAGAAGACCTTCCGAATTTGCGACTAATGAATGTGAATGCGGTCGAACTTCAGAACTATTTTGCTAAAGGTGATGTGGATCAAGTTTATTTAAATTTCTCTGATCCTTGGCCAAAAACACGGCATGAGAAGAGACGGTTAACGTACAAAACTTTCCTTTCCATTTATGAAAATATTCTGGTGGATAACGGCGAGATTCACTTTAAAACAGATAATCAAGGGTTATTTGAGTTCTCTCTTCGAAGCTTTTCGGAATATGGAATGCTTTTAAAGTATGTAAGTTTAGATCTTCATAATAGTTCTTATGAAGGAAATATTATGACAGAATACGAAGAGAAGTTTTCCTCCAAAGGCTTTCGTATCTATCGTTGCGAAGTTCAATTTCAGAAAAAGTAAGCAGTCCTACTATTGTAGGACTGTTTTTTTCGTAAGGAGTTGGGTAAGTTAATAATATTTACGGAGATTATGTGAAGGGGGAAGAATGAATGCTCACTCCAGAACAGCGAATTGAGTTACATGGATTTAATAACTTAACAAAATCACTTAGCTTTAATATGTATGATATTTGTTATACAAAAACGAGGCAAGAGCGGGAAGCTTATTTAGAATATATTGATGAACAATATAATGCCGATCGGTTAACGAAGATTTTAAAAAATGTATCCGATATTATTGGTGCACATGTTTTAAATATTGCTCAACAGGATTATGTACCACAGGGAGCAAGTGTAACGATTCTCGTGTCTGAAGGACCAGTAGTAGAAGTTCCCACAGAGTCAACATATGATGAATCACCAGGACCATTACCAGATAATGTTGTATTTCAGTTAGATAAAAGTCATATCACTGTTCATACTTACCCTGAGTACCATCCGTATGAAGGAATAAGTACCTTCAGAGCTGATATTGACGTTTCTACCTGTGGGGAAATATCACCACTTAAAGCGTTAAACTATTTAATTCATTCATTTGATACAGACATTATGACAATTGATTATCGAGTACGTGGATTTACACGGGATAAAGATGGTCATAAATTATTTATAGACCATGATATTACTTCCATTCAAAACTTTATTCCAGACGAAATCAAGGATCAATACGATATGATTGATGTGAATGTGTACCAAGAAAACATTTTTCACACGAAGTGTAAATTGAAAAATTTTGATTTAAATAATTACTTATTTGGATACACAATGGATACGTTAAGCGAATATGAACAGAAAGAAATAACTGAAAGCTTAACATCTGAAATGGATGAAATTTTTTATGGGAAAAATTTTCTGCAGTAAATTGAGTGAGTCTATTGGCGCAATAGACTCTTTTTTATATTCCTAAAGGCTGTTTTCGTAAAGTTTGTTGTTTTGGAAAAATCCCAAAAGCCGAATTTTTCCCCGAATAACGCTGGTTTATTGGTCTATTTGGAGAGTAGCTCTTTTCTAAGGATGAAAATATTCTGATTGGTTGTTGAAACATATAGTTAATTTCCTAAAAAGTGTGTATATAGTAACAATGTTTTAGAAAAGAGCCTTCCTAAAAAAGGAAGGAGTGGTACAATACAGGTATAAGACCTAGGGGGGGATGAAATGGAAACGTTGCAATTAAACCATGTTAAGCTTACTTGGTTAAATGGTGGAGTTACTCATTTAGATGGTGGTGCCATGTTTGGTGTCGTACCGAAAGCGCTGTGGTCAAAGAAATACCCTCATAATGACAAAAATCAAATTGAGCTTAGAACCGACCCAATTTTAATTCAGCAGGATGGGAAAAACTTTTTGGTGGAGACCGGAATTGGGATAGGGAAGCTATCTGAAAAACAGAAAAAGAATTTCGGTGTAACAGAGGAATCAAAGCTATTGCAATCCTTAGAAGTACTTGGGTTAACAAAAGAAGATATTGATTATGTACTAATGACACATATGCACTTTGATCATGCTTGTGGACTAACAGAAATAGTAAATAACGAGTATGTATCCACTTTTCCAAACGCAGAGATTATCGTTTCCGCAATAGAGTGGAATGAAATCAGAAAACCAAATATTCGGTCTCAAAATACATATTGGAAAGAAAATTGGCAAAGCATAGAACCACAGGTGGTTCCCTTTGAGAAAGAGTGGATCAATGGGAAAATACAAATGGTTCATACAGGTGGACATAGTGATGGACATTCTATTCTTGTTATTGAGGATGACCAGGAAGTCATTATTCATATGGCTGATCTCATGCCAACACATGCCCATCAAAATCCACTTTGGGTTATGGCTTATGATGATTATCCAATGGATTCAATAGGAGAAAAACAAAAGTGGCTCCAATTTGGAATAGAGAATCACGCTTGGTTTACCTTTTATCATGATACTTTCTATCGGGCGCTAAAGTGGAATAGTCATTATGAAATGATTGAATCCGTGAAGAGAAAGACGTAAGAAAAGCTGCCCTATAGGGGCAGCTTTTCTTAAAGAGGGTACACTTCTATAATGGATCCAGTCTTTGCATCTGAAACAAATTCGTATTGCTCTAACGTGTCATCTACCGTACGTGATACTCCACCTTTATAAACATCATAGGTGATGTTGTTCTTTTCAAACCGCTCTGTTGTCATTTGAATCCAAGAGCCGCTAATGGGACCTCTTTCTTTAAATTTTGCTTTTGCGTGTGATAGGGCTTTTTCTGGGGATACTTTGCCCTTTTGGGAGACCCATTCGCTTGCCAGAAAGCCTGAAATAATTCCAACAGAAACACCAGTTAAAAATGATTTCCAGTTCATAAAGCCCCTCCTTATTTATCCAAATAAATCCTCCTTCCATCATATCAAATTTTACGTACATAATTAAGAGTAGCAATCAATAAAGTGGTAACAGATGGGAAAGTTAAGTAGAATAAAGATGGTACATAAAGAGTCATGTGAATATTAGGAGGCCATTATACATGAATTCGAAGACATTACAGCTTTTCAAGACGCTTACGGAACTTCAAGGTGCATCTGGAAATGAGCATTTGGTTAGGAAGTTTATGCGTGAACAATTAACTCAGTATTCTGATGAAATCATTCAAGATAATTTAGGAAGTATTTTTGGTGTGAAGCATGGAAATGCCAATGGTCCTCGTGTCATGGTTGCGGGACATATGGACGAGGTTGGATTTATGGTAACGGCGATTACAGATAATGGGATGATTCGTTTTCAGCCTTTAGGTGGTTGGTGGAGCCAAGTTCTACTAGCACAGCGTGTGCAGGTCATGACGAATGACGGTCCTATTATTGGAGTGATTGCTTCCATTCCTCCTCATCTTTTGGATGAAGGTAAGAGAAGTAAGCCGATGGAAATTAGCAATATGTTAATTGATATTGGGGCTGATAGCAGGGAACATGCGAAGGAACTAGGAATTAAGCCGGGACAGCAGATTGTGCCAATTTGTCCGTTTACCCCGATGGCAAACGAAAAGAAAATTATGGCTAAGGCTTGGGATAACCGATATGGCTGTGGCCTCGCTATTGAATTATTAGAAGAAGTGCAAGGAGAAAGTTTACCAAACACATTATATTCTGGTGCAACTGTTCAGGAAGAAGTTGGACTAAGAGGTGCACAAACAGCAGCAACTTTAATAAAGCCAGATATCTTCTTTGCTCTTGATGCAAGTCCTGCAAACGATGCGACGGGTGATAAAAATGAGTTTGGTCAATTAGGAAAAGGAGCGCTGCTAAGAATTCTAGATCGATCTATGGTAACCCATCGAGGGATGAGAGAGTTTGTTCTAGATACTGCAGAAACGCATAATATATCCTACCAATACTTTGTCTCTCCAGGTGGGACTGATGCAGGACGAGTGCATATGTCAAATGAAGGAGTCCCGAGTGCTGTTGTAGGAATTTGCTCTAGATACATTCATACGGCTGCTTCGATTGTTCATGTTGACGATTATGCTGCTGCAAAAGAGCTTTTAATAAAACTGGTAAAAGCTTGTGACCAGACTACAGTAGATACAATTAGACAAAATAGTTAAAAACGGTAGGGAGGTAACCTTTGGGAACCTCCTTTTACATTGAAGCTGAGGTGCAGTTATATGTATGTGGCAGTAGGTTCGAAAAACCAAACGAAAGTAAAAGCTGTTGAAGAAGCATTTAAAAAGTATGACGCAAAGGTAAAGGGAATGGATGTCCCATCTGGAGTAAGTGAACAACCCTTCTCCGATGAAGAGACCATACAAGGAGCCATTAATCGAGCGCAAGCAGCCCTTGAAAACAGTGATGCAGAACTTGGGATAGGTCTAGAAGGTGGAGTACAGCAAACGAAATTTGGGATGATGTTATGTAATTGGGGTGCATTAGTACAATATGGAAAATCTCCTATAATAAGCGGCGGGGCTAGAATCTTATTACCAAAAGAAATTGAACATAGGCTTATAGTAGGAGAAGAATTGGGTCCGATAATGGATGATTTCATGAAAAAGACAAATATTCGAAGCAAAGAAGGGGCAATTGGAATCTTTACGAATGGACTTATTCCGAGGCAGGAAATGTTTCTTCATGTTAGCACTTTACTCGTTGGCCAATATGAATACAGGAATATAAATGGTTTGGAAACACAATTGTAACAATTGTAAGGCTTGTCATTGGATAGGGAGACGGGTATGATAGTAAGGAAGACAATAGTTCCTATGTAGGGAGGAAGAAAGTATGAGAAAGTATTTACAAGCATCTCTCCTCTGTATAGCTGCTCTATTTTACCTTAGCGGATGTTCTGCATCCTTTGACGAAGAGGAAACAGAAACAGTGGATGTTGTGGAGAACGCTTTTAAGGAAGAGGCTAAAAAACCAAATAATAAAACTGAGGAAATGGAATATTATTTACCTTTTGGTTTTGAAGTGGAAGAAGAATCTCCCAATAATATAATTTTAAAGAATGGTTCAAAAACATATATATTGTTTTACAATCCAATAGAAGGTCAAGGTAGTGAAGTTGTTTACCAATCAACAGTCGATCAAGACAAATACGATACCGATAAAGTGATCAAAACGGATGGGAAATTTGGCTATCTATTGGTAAAAAAGCTTGAAGATAACCTAAATGAGCTAACAATTGGTGTCGGTGGAATGAAAATTACGACAGAAACAAAAACAAGGTCTCTTAGCAGCGAAGCAGAAATGATGATTAACATCGTCAATTCAATAAAGTTAAAAGAAAACGAAGGATGAAGTCCTTCGTTTTTTGTTAGAAGCTAATTTCTTTCAAAAGAAGCTACAATGTTTTAGAATATGGGATAGTCTGAATAACTATTTACGTACAGTAAAAACTGTTATGGGAGGTAATCATATGAAAATGCTTGAGAGTGTAGAACAGTTTGAAACGATGAAAAACAACGGGAAACATATATTTATGTTTTCAGCCAACTGGTGCCCAGACTGCCGAGTGATTGAGCCAGTCTTGCCAGAAATTGAAGAAAAATATAGCGAATACAATTTTGTACATGTGGATCGTGATCAGTTTATTGATTTATGTATTAGTCTAGATGTGTTTGGAATCCCAAGCTTTATCGCGTTTGCAGATGGAAACGAATTAGGTCGTTTTGTCAGCAAAGACCGGAAAACGCAAGAGGAAATTGAACAATTTATCGAAGGTTTATGATAATGGAATAGCTCCCAATCCTTCAAAGATTGGGGCTATTTCATGTAGAATAAAAACGAAATGCTCCAATAGGAGGCAAGTATAAATGAAAATGGATAGTAAAAAAATGAAGATGGAGCTTGAAAAGCGTCTTCAAAGTGATAACCGTAAGATCACTTATGATCGTAAAAATGATCAATTACGTATAGAAAGCAAGGAAAGTGGAAGAGGAATTACCGTTGAGTTGCCTAGAATTATAGCAAAATGGGAAGTAGACAAAGAAAAGGCCATCGATGAAGTCGTATACTATGTTGAGGAAGGCCTTAAGGCAATGGACGAGAAAACGATTCAAGAAGGTGAAAAGACTCGGATTTTCCCTGTCATACGTTCTACGTCTACCCCTGTTGTTTCGCGTGAAGAAATTCCTTTAGTATATGATGAACATACGGCTGAAACTAGAGTTTATTATGCGTTAGATTTAGGAAATGCGTATCGAATTATAGATGAGGCATTAATGGCAAAGGAAAATTGGACGAGAGACTATATCCGCGAAGTAGCTCTTTTCAATGTAAGAAGCCTTAAAACGACCATGAAACGTGATGAAGTGGCAGGAAATATCTTTTATTTTCTCAATACAAATGACGGGTATGATGCAAGTCGAGTCCTAAACGATTCATTTTTAAAGGAAATGAGTTCAAAAATTACAGGTGATATGGCCGTAGCGGTACCACATCAGGATGTATTAATTCTTGCAGATATAAAGAATGAGACTGGTTATGATATTCTCGCACAAATGACCATGAGCTTCTTCGCTAGCGGTCGAGTGCCAATTACGGCACTATCCTTTATTTACGAAAATGGGGAATTAGAACCGATCTTTATCTTAGGAAAAAACAGAAGCAAAAAACCAAACTAAAGGACCAATTACGGTCCTTTTTGCGTTTTTAGGTTGTACGGGGAGGAAAACCAACACAGACATATATCGTTAGGTCAAAAGATTCAAAATTATATTATTACTAGCAATCTTTTATTTCTTGTCGATATTATAGTATTCAATGATAAAATAAGAAGACATGATGAGAATGAAGAAAGAGTGATAAGGTTTGAATTGGTTTAAGAAATTGTTTAGTAAATTAAGTGATGATAAAGTGGAAGAAATATATGAACAAAAGGTAGAGCCATTTAAAGAAACAAGAAAAGAACAAAAGGATATGGATGCTCGAATCGTTTATCAGTATCCGAAGGGGAAATTTAAGTTCCCGTTAATACCAGATGAAAGAGAAATGCAGAAACCATCTAGAAAAAGTAGAGAAGAGAGAACGTCTTCCCGTCAGCGAACAGAACCAGTCATGAAAAGTGAAACCGTTCGTTCGAAACCTAGAGTAGGCTCTATTACAAAAAGCAAAGTAACTCCTCCTAACAAAAGTGAAACAAATAATAGAGATGTATCCAAAAGACCGTTTCGACCAACAGAAATTCCGTCTCCAGTCTATGGGTTTCAGAAAAGAGTCAGACATCAGGAAGAGAAACCGGTAGAATACGAGTTAAACTCCTTCTTGAAGAATGAATACATAGAGCGTTCTTCCGAAACACCTGTTCAGGTAAATAAAATAGTGAAACAGGATATTGAAGAGGTTCATGATCAAGGAGAAGAAACGGTAATAAATACGGATCTGATTGAATTGATTAGCATGGATGTTAGGGATGAATCGATTCCTGCAGAACCAGAACCAGAACATGTTCATTTAGAACAAGTAGAACCAGTTGTAGAGGAAGAGATAGAGAGCTATGTTCTCTTGGAGTCTACCGGGGAATTGGAAGTTGCCGTAACTGCTGAGCTTTCTGACCTGGAAGAGGAAAAACTGGAAGTTGACCAGAATGTACCAATACAACCAATGAACGTAGTTGAACAGAGTGCTCAGATAGAACAACTGAACATAGTTGAAGAGGTTGAACAAATAGAAGAACTGAACGTAGTTGAAAAGGTTGAACAAATAGAAGAAATGTACGTAGCTGAAGAGGAAATTGAACAGGTCGAGGGGCAAACAATCGAAGAAAGCACCCAACCGAATTCTGAACAGGGGGAATTAGATGGTAATGAAGAACCTCCTGTTGAACCTGCGCCTAAACGCAAGCATTTGCCTTTTAACGTATTAATGTTGAAAGAAGATCGTCGTAAATTAGAGGAAAAAAGGAATCAAATAAAGAGTGAAGCCACTTTTGAACCACCGAAGCCATTGATACCAGAGAAGGAAGCCCAAGCCGAAGCCGATGAGCAGCCTTCTAGCGTCATTGAGATAATGGAAGTGATCGATGAGGAAAATCCGTACTACGTATTCCCAGAGCTCAATCTCCTGACACCTCCCGTTATTTATGATACAAGTGGAGAATGGCTTGAAGAGAGGGAAAGGCTTCTAAACGATACGTTAGAAAGTTTTAATGTTCGAGCAAGTGTGGTAAATGTTACACAAGGTCCATCGGTTACAAGGTTTGAAGTGCAACCGGAGCCAGGTGTAAAGGTAAATAAAATTACGAATCTAGCAGATGATATAAAATTAAGTCTTGCCGCAAAAGATATTCGGATTGAAGCACCGATTCCAGGGAAGCACACGATCGGGATTGAGGTTCCGAATGAAGTGAGTAGACCAGTGTTACTCTCAGAAATTATTAACAGTACAGAATTTTTACATTCGAAGTCACCGTTAACAGCTGTACTCGGACTAGACATATCCGGGAAGCCGATTGTAACTGATTTACGTAAAATGCCTCATGGTTTAATTGCAGGAGCCACTGGATCAGGGAAAAGTGTGTGCATAAATACAATCTTAGTCAGCCTTCTCTATAAAGCTAGACCTGATGAATTGAAGCTTCTATTAATTGATCCGAAGATGGTAGAGCTAGCGCCTTATAATCAAATACCGCATCTCGTAAGCCCTGTAATTACCGATGTAAAAGCAGCAACAGCGGCTCTTAAATGGGCTGTTGAGGAAATGGAAAGACGATACGAATTATTTGCACATACAGGCGTACGTGAGATCAATCGATTTAATGAACAATGTGAACAGCATAATCAACATGCTGATAAGCTACCGTTCATTGTCATTATTATAGATGAATTAGCGGACTTGATGATGATGGCCCCTGCAGATGTCGAGGAAGCGATATGTCGTATTGCTCAAAAGGCCAGGGCATGTGGGATTCACTTAATTATTGCAACGCAACGACCGTCTGTTGATGTTATTACCGGTTTAATTAAAGCAAATGTTCCTACAAGAATTGCCTTCTCTGTATCAAGTCAAATCGATTCTCGTACGATTATTGATATCGCCGGAGCAGAACGTCTACTTGGTCGTGGGGATATGCTATTTTTAGAAAATGGATCCTCAAAGCCTGTACGTCTTCAAGGTACTTTTGTATCGGATGAAGAGATTGATCAAGTAGTAGCTCATGTTCGACGAGAACAAAGTCCAAACTACTTGTTTCATCAAGAGGAGCTCTTAAAAAGGGCTGCTGTTAGTGAAGAAGAAGATGAACTATTTTTTGAAGCTTGTGAGTTTGTCGTTGACCAAGGAGCTGCTTCGACCTCGAGCCTTCAAAGAAGATTCAAGATTGGTTATAATCGAGCAGCTAGATTAATTGATATGATGGAGAAAAACGGGTATATTTCTGAAAATCGGGGTAGTAAACCTCGTGATGTATTAATTGATCAAGATGATCTTCAAAGTATTCAAGAAATGTAAGTATGGTTATTTTAGTCTTTTTTTCATACACTATGGAGTAAAATAGACATAGAAAGAAAAGGTATTATGGCCAAACGTTGCATAGTTTTTATAATTAAATAATGATATAATGTCACAATATGATAAAATCGAGTTCACTATTTGCAAACAAAGAGAGCGACATGCAAAAATGAGCAAATAAGAGAAAATGTCATATACTGTGATACAGTTAGAAGATGGTTGGAGGTTCTTTATATGACAATTTACCATTTTGTGGGTATAAAAGGATCTGGAATGAGTGCACTGGCACAAATTCTTCATGATATGAATTTTGAAGTTCAGGGTTCAGATGTTGAGAAACGTTTCTTTACACAGACGGCCCTTGAGCATCTTGGAATAAAGATCCTACCTTTCCAAAAAGAAAATATTGTACCAGGATTAACAGTTATTGCTGGAAATGCCTATAAAGATGATCATGAAGAAATTCAAGAAGCGATGAAACTAGGATTGCCTGTCATTCGATATCACCGTTTCTTAGGTGATTTTATGCAAAATTTTACTAGTATTGCTGTGACTGGTGCCCACGGGAAGACATCTACAACCGGGCTCCTTTCGCATGTCATGAGAGGTGCAAAACCAACTGCGTTTTTAATCGGAGATGGTACGGGTAAAGGAGAAGAAAATGCTGAGTATTTTGTGTTTGAAGCATGTGAATATAGAAGGCATTTCCTTTCGTATTTTCCAGACTATGCAATCATGACGAATATTGATTTTGATCACCCTGACTATTTTGCTAATATTGATGATGTATTTTCTGCATTTCAAGAGATGGCATGGCAGGTGAAAAAAGGGATTTTTGCTTGTGGTGATGATGAGCAACTTCAAAAAATTCAAGCAAAAGTACCGGTTGTTTTTTATGGCTTTGGGGAAGAAAATGACTTCCAGGCTAGAAATGTTGTAAAAACTACTGAAGGAACGACCTTCGATGTATTTGTTAGAAACACTTTCTATGATACATTCCAAGTGCCAACCTTTGGTGACCACAATGTATTAAATGCTCTTTCTGTTATTGCCATTTGTCACTATGAAGAGCTTTCAGCTGACAAGGTTAAAGAACAACTCTTAAGTTTTACAGGTGTTAAGAGAAGATTTACAGAAAAGCACGTCGGCTCTCAGGTATTGATTGATGATTATGCCCATCATCCAACGGAGATTAAAGCGACAGTTGATGCAGCTAGACAAAAGTATCCCGATCGTGAAATTGTTGCTGTATTCCAGCCACATACATTTACAAGAACACAAACATTTCTAGAGGAATTTGCTGATAGTCTTCAATTAGCAGATAAAGTATATTTATGTGATATCTTCGGTTCGGCGCGAGAGAACCATGGTAAGTTATCGATCGAGGACTTACGGAATAAAATCGAATCGGCTGAAATGATCAACGAGGAAAATACAGAGACTCTAAAGCAACATGAAAACAGTGTCATCTTGTTCATGGGAGCAGGAGATATTCAAAAATTCCAAGAAGCATACGAACGTCAGTTATAATAAAAAGATGCAGCTTTAGTCGCTGCATCTTTTTGTTATTTTAAATTCTCAGGATTTAATACTTCGAGCTCTTTAATTACGAAGCGTCCATCCTTTCTAACTAGCACATCGTCAAAGTACATTTCTCCTCCGCCATAGTCGCTGCGTTGAATATTGACCATATCCCAGTGAATGTTTGAATGGTTTCCATTAAAGGCATCATCATAACATTGACCAGGCGTAAAATGAAAGCTTCCATCAATCTTTTCATCAAATAAGATATCTTGCATCGGATGTAAGATATAAGGGTTCACACCAATGGCAAATTCACCAACAAAACGTGCCCCTTCATCTGTATCGAATATTCTATTAATCCGCTCTGTATCATTTGCTGTTGCCTCAACAATCTTTCCGTCTTTAAAAGTTAGTTTTACATTTTCAAATGTAAAGCCTTGATATGGAGAAGGAGTATTATAAGTAATGACACCGTTGACAGAATCACGTACGGGAGCCGTATATACCTCTCCATCAGGAATATTCATTTGTCCTGAGCATTTTATGGCCGGAATATCTTTGATTGAGAAGGATAAGTCCGTTCCTGGTCCAGTGATTCGTACTTTGTCCGTTTTGTTCATTAACTCGACTAACGCATTCATCGCATGATCCATTTTCCCATAATCTAAGTTACAAACATTAAAATAAAAATCTTCAAAACCCTCTGTGCTCATTTTTGCTAGTTGCGCCATGGATGAGTTTGGATAACGCAGGACGACCCATTTCGTTTTAGGAACACGGATATCACGGTGTACTTTCTTTCCGATCGTTGATCCGTGAATTTTCATCTTGTTATCAGGAACATCTGCGTGTTCATTGATATTGTCGCCGGAACGTAATCCTATGTATGCATCCATTTGACTCATAACGTTTGCTTCAAAATCTGCCATCAAGTTAAATTGTTCTTCCCGGGCACCTAGGAGCAAAGCTCGATCCACTTGCTGATCTTTAAGAAGTACGAAAGGATGTCCTCCCGCAGCATACGCTTCCTTCACTAATGCTGTTACAAGCTCTCGCTGCAAACCAAAATTTTCAATTAGTACCTTTTCACCAGGCTGAAGCTTTACTGAGTAATTGATTAGGTTTTTTGCTAGAAGCTCAATACGTGAATCTTTCATTTTTTTCCCTTCCTTTTAAAAAACTTTTAACACATATATTATTGTAACCTAAAGGGCGAAAGTTGGCGCATTTATAACAATTTTGTTTTATTTATGGTAAAATTTTAGTATTGATTTATTACAATTGACGTTTAATGAATTCTTGCTAGGGTAAGTAATGAAATGTAAGCGTCAATGGAGGTGTAGGATATTTTGGAGTGGATACTTTATGTCAGTGCAGGGATTGCGGCGATTGCTTTTCTTATTTTAGTCATTTTTCTATCCAAAGCGTTACAGTCACTTCAAGTAACCTTAGATAGTATATCAAAAACATTAAATGGGTTGGAACGGCAGCTTGACGGAGTCACAAGGGAAACAACGGATTTGTTGCATAAAACAAATGCCCTAGCGGAAGATATTCAAAAGAAATCAGAAAGCTTGGGAAGTGTCGTTGATTCCGTTAAAGATGTTGGAGTAACGATTCAAAAGTTTAATTCTTCCCTTCAAACGATCACAAACTCTGTCAACCTTGCTGTTGAGCAGAATAAGGACAAGGTTAGTCAAGTCCTCCAATGGAGCAATGTCCTTCTTGAAATGAAGGATCGATGGACTCATAGGAAAAAGGAAAAGACTGTTGTTGAAGAAGGGATTACCGAGAAGGGAAGAAGAGAAAGAGGTTATTATTAGAGGAGGAATAACATATGGTGAATCACGATACTGAAAAGGAAAATCGACAAAACGTAAACGAAACATCAGGGTCGAAGGAATTTTTAATGGGTGCTATCATCGGTGGGCTAGTTGGAGCAGCAACGGCACTATTCCTCGCTCCAAAATCAGGAAAAGAAATGAGAACGGAATTAAACACGCAAGCTGAAAGTTTGAAAGGGAAGACCAGTCAGCTTTATGATGTAGCAAAAACAAAGAGCACGGAATTAGCAGAAGTTGCTAAAGTAAAGTCCTCTTCCATTGGACAAGCTGTTTCTAAACAATCCAATGACATGATGAGTAAAGTGAAGTTAATCAAACCTGAGACTGAATCGGAAGCAGATGTCGTGTATGAAGATGATTTTTCTCCCGTGTTAAGTGATGATAAGGAGCTTCAAAGAAAGCTGGAGGAAACAAAAAGAGCTTTTGATGAAACAGAATCTCAATTAAATCATTAATAAGCAGATAAATGTTCAAAAACGCAGTGTAATGATATTATATCTACACTGCGTTTTTTATTACAATTTGTGTAAAATAAACTTATACATATCTTAGGAGGGGTAAGAATGGAACAAATTCAAACGAAGGAACAATTTGATGCTCTTGTGGAAAATGAGAATTTTTATCTACTAAAGCATTCGAATACTTGTCCAATCAGTCAAGCAGCTTATGAGGAATACGAAGAATTTACTAGTAACTCAAGTGTTAAGAACTATTACTTAATTGTTCAAACATCAAGAGATCTTTCAAATTATATCGCCGAACGTTTCCACATTAATCATGAGTCACCTCAAGCAATCCTTTTTGTAAAAGGGGACGTTGCTTGGCATGCTTCACACTGGAAGATTACAAGCAAAGCATTAGCTACCGTAACGCAAGAAAATCAATTATGATAAAAAAAGGAAGCTAGGTATCATTTGATAACCTGGCTTCCTTTTTGAGTTGGAAAAATAATCTGTAAAGAGTCGAACGGTTCAAGATGTTCATAGAATGTTGTTTCTTCGTTATTCTTCAAAAGCAAGAATGATCCATTCGATTCTTTTGGAAGGTCAATATCTACCTCTTTAAAAATGTCTTGAAAGATAAATGGCTGTAACCGTTGATGGGTGATGCTTAAGGAGTCATCATCATAAAGGGTACTAGCCTCATGTAATTTTTGATCCCCTCTGTTCACAACGGTGATACTCTTTTTTAAGAGTATTTCTTTATCGTTAAATGTAACTGGTATTGTTTGATTAAGTATATATTGATTTTCATCGGCGAGGTCTTGTACAGTAATATTTCCTCTCATTTGCACAGTGATTTTATCATGATTCTCAAAGCTACTTTGAAGTCTTGTTTCCATCCCATTACGGTAGAGCTTTCCTGAAAAGGAGGGATAAAATGTATGCTTACCATTCAGGGTTAGATGAAATGGTCGAAGTTCTTCTATAAGGTTAGTGAGATTTAGATAATGTAACAGGTCTTCAAGTGTCTTTGGATAGTGAAATAGGATTGTATCCCGGTCATTGAGTAGATGATTTTTATTTACGGTTTCTCCATTGCATATAAATGTCGGTTCAATTTTGTATGTTTTTCCATTGATCTCTATTTCATTGGTTGGGATTTCATCAAGTAATTGGCCAATAGATAGAGTGGTACGTTCGCCATCTTGTCCTTTTTCAACATACAGGATATCCCCGTTTTCAATAGAATCATCTAGAGCACAACATTCTCCATTTTTCATTAATGTTGGAGGAAGACCATATTGACCAGGAATGGTAATGTTTTTTTCATTTAAAGTAATGATCATGGCTAGTCCTGGTCGACCGTACAGTTTATTCATTTTAATTCCTGCTGCTAATAAACAATCTCCAACGGTTAATTCTTTTACCTCGAACAGTCTAACGGGTTGTTCATTTACGTAAACCGTCATATATTGTACCGGTGATTGTTTAGCTGCTAAAGCAATACCAATGGGAGTGACAAGCTCTGGTCCTTTTGTGATCGTCTCAGAGACCGTTAAGGATGAAATGGCATCAATCCCTCTAATGGCGACTCGATTTAAAGGAAGCTCAAGTTTCTCAGCAATTTTCTTTGGAAGTTCAGGTGTCAAGCTTCCACCACCGACCAGCATAACAGCTTTAGGAGCTTTTCCATTGTTAAGCTGTAGTACCTCATCACAAATGGATTGTGAAAGGCGGTCAATGGCATAAGAAATTTGTTCGATTACGTCCTCCTTCGAAACCTCAGTCTCAAATCCTAAAATGTCAGTGACTGTTATGGACTCTTGAGTGTTTATTTGTCTTTTGGCTATTTCAGCTAAAGGAAAATCAAGTAAGTATTGATCACTGATTGCCTCTGTAATTTCATCTCCGGCGATAGGAACCATTCCATAGGCAATAACTGTTCCCATATCCGTTAAAGCAATATCGGACGTACCAGCACCGATATCTACCAAGGCTACATTTAATCGTCTCATGGAAGGGGGGATAAGAACATTGATGGCTGCTATTGGTTCGAGTGTTAATGCTTCCATCTCTAATCCTGAGCGTGTTAAGGCAGCTAGTAAAGATTCAACGACAACTTTCGGTAAAAAAGTTGCGATAATTTCAACGGATGCCTCATCTCCTTGTTGGTCAATCAGGCTACCGATTTCTTCTCCATCTAAACGATAATAAAGGACAGAATATCCGACACAATAATAATAATGACTTTTCTCTTCTTTATATTTCTCTGCAACCGCTGCTTGGGCGTGTTGAACAGCTAAAAGCTCCAAATGAAGAATGTCTTGTTTTTGCATAATTGGTTTACCGTTAATGGGCAGTGAAACCTTTGAGCGTTCCGTTCGTAAAGCCCTTCCTGCAGCAGCGACGCAAACTTTTTGCAGAGGACCATGTTTGATTTCAAGTTTCTCTTTTATTTGCGTAATGAGCTTTGCTACAGCCATAACATCATGAATTTGGCCATCTAACATAGCACGCTCCGAGTGTTCTATCGACAACATATCGACGACATGGTATTGACTATTTGTTTCTTCAAGAATAATGCCAACACATGAGCGAGTACCTATGTCTAAAGCAAACAATTTATTTGACAAAGAAAATCACACCTTCTAGCTTAGGTTCATATAATAAAGAATCTACTTTAATACTTAAAAGCGTTTAATTATTAAAGAAAATTGCGTGACATTTGAAAATATTTCATATATAATTACTCTAACTTATATAGAAATGTAACACACTTTATGAAGCGGATAAAGAACAATCCTTTTTAGGCTTTTCATTTCGCATGTAATAAAGCATTGTTTTCAAATCTACTAATCAAAGGGGCGAGAAATGATGAGTAATGTTGAGTTAGATCAGCTTAGAGACCGTGTTGACGAGTTAAATGTTGAACTTTTAAAGTTAATTAATGAAAGAGCTAGACTTGTTCAAGAAATTGGCCGTGTAAAGGAAACACAAGGGGTATTCCGTTACGATCCAGTTCGTGAAAGAAGCATGCTTGATATAATTAAGGAAAACAACGATGGACCTTTCCAAAATTCAACGGTTGAACACATCTTTAAAGAAATCTTTAAGGCTGGGTTAGAGCTTCAGAAGGATGATCATAGCAAAGCGTTGCTTGTGTCTCGTAAGAAGAAGCCTGAAGATACAATTGTTGAAGTTAAGGGAGAAAAACTTGGCCATGGTATTCCACAATTAATTTTCGGACCTTGTGCGGTTGAGTCGTATGAGCAGGTTGCTGCTGTTGCTGCTTCAATTAAAGAAAAAGGATTAAAATTCATGCGTGGTGGAGCATACAAGCCTAGAACTTCACCTTATGATTTCCAAGGACTTGGTATTGAAGGATTAAAAATTCTAAAAAGAGTAGCTGATGAATACGATCTTGCTGTAATTAGTGAAATCGTAAGCCCAGCTGATATAGAGAAAGCTGTTGACTATATTGATGTTATCCAAATCGGTGCTCGTAATATGCAGAACTTTGAGCTGTTAAAAGCAGCAGGTGCTGTAAATAAGCCAGTTCTATTGAAGCGTGGACTTGCTGCAACTATTGAAGAATTCATTAATGCAGCAGAATACATTATGTCTCAAGGTAATGGCCAAATTATCCTTTGTGAGCGTGGTATTCGTACGTATGAAAGAGCAACAAGAAATACATTAGATATTTCAGCTGTTCCAATCTTAAAGCAAGAAACACATCTACCAGTTCTTGTTGACGTAACACACTCAACTGGCCGTAGAGATTTACTTCTTCCGATGGCAAAAGCGGCTCTTGCTGTTGGTGCTGATGGAGTAATGGCAGAAGTGCATCCAGAT
>Ga0182742_1001351_pt1 | contig 31873 bp, 28 predicted proteins | sample eDN5th37CBELigMG_FD_128880 | JGI IMG/M metagenome (GOLD analysis project Ga0182742, IMG submission 128880) | Enriched Miracle-Growth compost microbial communities from Emeryville, California, USA - eDNA 5th pass 37_C BE-Lig MG (version 2)... ... | reverse complement strand
TCGTTTCGCCAAGGCCGATCATGATACTTGATTTTGTTGGAATTTCTGCATTCATTTCTTTTGCACGACGTAAAAATTCAAGTGAACGTTCATATTTTGCACGTGCACGAACACGGTCAGATAAACGGCGAACCGTTTCAATATTATGGTTCATAATGTCGGGCTTTGCATCCATTAGGATTTTTAGATTTTCGTGCACTCCACCCATATCTGATGGTAGCACTTCAATTGAGGTAAATGGATTCTTTCTACGAATTGCACGTACTGTTTCTGCAAATACCGCAGCTCCACCGTCCTTCAAATCGTCACGAGCAACTGTTGTAATAACAACATGCTTTAATCCCATCATTGCGACAGAATCAGCTACCCGCTCTGGTTCTGCCCAATCCAATTCATTTGGAAGGCCTGTCTTAACCGCGCAAAAGCGGCAAGCGCGAGTACAAGTGTCCCCAAGAATCATAAAAGTAGCTGTTTTTCTTACAGCCCAACATTCGTGAATATTAGGACATTTAGCTTCCTCACAAACGGTATGTAATTGCTTCTCTCTCATCATTTTCTTTAAGCCAGTGTAGCTTTCATTCGTATTCAGTTTTATTTTTAGCCATTCCGGCTTTCGAAGATATTCTTGTTTTTTTGACATACTTCATCACTCCATTGCAAAGGCTATCCCTATTATACTCCTAACTACTTTAAGAATCCAAGTATTCGATTTATTTGTATTTTTTAGCTTCCAACAATTAGTGATTATGAAAATGAGATGATTTAACAAACTAACAAGGAAGAGACATTTTTATTTAATTCAAATTAGACAAATTCGACTTATTAAATGCCTATAGATGCCTTTTTAAAACAATACTTCCTTGTGTTATTTTAGTGAAAGGAGATTTGCGTGCGTGAACAGAAAACTTGGTATAGTTGTTGTTATTTGCTTACTTTTAATGTGTATGCCTTTGGATGCAAGTGCAAATGAGGATCAACAAAAAGTTTTTCAGGAACGAATGAACCTCTATACAAAGATGGAAACAGTAACACAGATTCCTTGGTACTATTATGCGGCTATTGACCAGTATGAAAGAAGCATCCGTCGTTCCCGAAAAGATATTCCGAAAGAAACCGGGTTAATTGGAATTTATATTAAACCAGAGACTTGGGCGGGGGCTTTAAACCCAAATCCAAATGATTCGAACCCTTATAGTATTCAACTTTTTGGAGGAATAGGTCTTGATGGTAACGGGGATGGAGTTGCAGATCAAACGAATGATGAGGATATCCTACTTACGATTTCAGAGCAAATTTTAGCGTACGGGACTGATCCTGATAATATCAGAATCGGTTTATGGGATTATTACAAACGGGACAAATCGGTTTCACTGATTACGGGAATTGCTAAAATCTATTCAACATATGGCACACTTGATTTAGATAAACACGCCTTTCCGGTTCCTCTTGGCTATAATCACAGCTATAAAAATACTTGGGGAGATGCGCGTGGCTGGGGAGGTCGTAGAATGCATGAAGGCACTGACATCTTTGCAAGCTACGGAACACCGGTAAGGGCAACCTCATATGGGGTCATCGAAATGAAAGGTTGGAACCGTTTTGGTGGATGGCGTATCGGTATCCGCGATGTTAATAATACGTACCATTACTTTGCTCACTTAAATGGATTTGCGAAGGATATAGCAATCGGGCAAGTTGTTGAACCTGGTACAGTGATTGGCTCTGTTGGAAGTTCTGGCTATGGACCACCAGGAACTGCCGGAAAGTTCCCTCCACATCTTCACTACGGAATGTACAAAGACAACGGGTATACAGAATGGTCCTTTGATCCATATCCGCATCTAAGGGCTTGGGAAAGATCAGAAAGACAAGCCAGAAAACGTAAATGATTAAAGGCTGTGGAAATTTTTCACCACAGCCTTTCTCCGTTCTATTTTGACCCTCTTTTTATAATTATTTCTTTAACCTTGTTTCGCTTGTTTAGCCTTTTTAGCAGCATGTGCAATACTTGCTACTAATCCTCCCCATAAGATAACCATCCCAATGATCATCATCGCAATTGCTCCACCGGTCATAGTCCTACCTCCTTGTCACTACCAGAAGAGTAGTTGTCATTTAAAGCTGCACTTCCCCACTTTTTAAGTGAAAACACAATCCCTAATATAATGACTCCTGCTGCAATGAAAACACCTGGGAAGAGTATAAATGAAGTTGCATACCCTTCATAGTTTCCAGTTGCATTGTCAAATTGTTGAAGGATATTTTGCTTGAATAAGTCAAACATCATATATCCTAAAACGACTGGTGTAATTACGCCTAAACAAATCTTCCACCAACCACCTGCACGAATATCGGAAATCGCATTTGCATGTGCTTGTAATGGATTCATTTGCTTGAATACCCAAGCAATAAGTATTACTTCAACTAAACCGGCAACAGCAATACCAAATTGGTTAATGAAGTAGTCAACTACATCTAGGAAGTATAAGCCTCCATTTGTAGAATATAGGATTGAAATAAGTGATGCTAACCCTGCACCATATATGACTGCCTTGTTACGTGTAAGATTAAATTTGTCTTGAACTGCAGCAATGAACACTTCACAAATCGAAATTAATGACGTTAATCCGGCAAATACTAATGACAAGAAGAAAAGCGCTCCGAAAAATTCGCCAAATGGCATTTGGTTAATAATTTGCGGGAAGACCGCAAATGCTAGACCAACACCTGCACTAGCTACTTCTTCTACAGGTACATTCGCTTGTGCTGCCATAAAGCCTAATGCCGCGAATACCCCGATACCTGCTAATAGTTCAAAACCTGAGTTTGCAAAACCGGTAATAAATGCATTGTTTACTACATCGGACTTTTTAGGTAAATAACTTGCATAAGTAATCATAATTGCAAAACCAATTGATAAACTAAAGAAAATGTGCCCGTATGCCGCTACCCAAACCTCTCCAGACATAATTTTATCCCAGTTAGGTTGGAAGAATGAATTTAGACCCGTGCTTGCTCCTTCAAGTGTTACTGCACGAATAACGATAATCGTAAAAATAACTAATAGTGTAGGAATGAAAATCTTATTCGCTTTTTCAATCCCCTTTTTCACGCCTTTAAATAGGATAAATAGTGTAATAGCCCAAACAACGACTAAAGGCCCAAAAACCCCAAGTACTGGCGCTCCAACTTCTCCTGGAGTTTCAGCTAAATGTAAGTACTTAGAGAATAAGAATCCTCCTGTATCTTCTCCCCACGCTTTATTAAATGAAAAGAATGTATACGAAATTGCCCATGCGATAATAACTGCATAATAGGTGGCGATAACGAAAGAAATTAATACCTGCCACCACCCAAGCCATTCTAACTTTTTATTTAAACGGAAAAATGACAAAGGTGCTGATCCTCTAAACTTTTGTCCGATTGTAAATTCGAGAATTAGGATTGGTATACCAGCTGTTAAAATCGCAAATAGGTATGGTAGAAAGAATGCGCCTCCTCCATTTTCGTAAGCAACATATGGAAATCTCCATATATTACCTAAACCAACCGCAGAACCGATTGCAGCCATTACGAAGCCTGCCCGCGTCCCCCACTGTGGACGATTATCCATAAAACAAACCTCCCCTTTTCCACTTTAGCCCGTTACCGTATTAGCCCTTTAGCACTAGACTGAAGTTGGAAATTTTTCTATTTTCAGATTATTTTCTATAATCTATTTATTAGTATAGCCAGTCTTTATCTCTATGTCAAAAGTTATTTTAAAATGAAATATACTTTTAAAAAAAAAAGAGACAAAGGTTCTAATTCCCTTTGTCTCTTATATACTAGTTAAGTTTGATTGTTACCATTTGAATAGTAATTCTATGCGTTTTGTCTGTTTTTCATAGTGAAAACAAAAATAACAAATAACAGTAAAGTAGTAAGCACTCCTAATAAGGTATTGCCTGTAAGACCTAGTACTATATATCCGATTATAGCGATAACGGCGGAAGTGATGGCATATGGTAACTGTGTCATTACATGATCAATATGATGGCTTCCAGCTCCAGTGGAGGACAGAATAGTTGTATCTGATATTGGTGAACAATGATCACCAAACACGGAACCCGCTAGGACAGCAGCTAAGGCAGGAAGTAGTAAATTAATATCTGATGCCGCTACAATGTCTCCTGCAATCGGAAGCATCATTCCAAAAGTTCCCCAAGACGTCCCTGTCGCAAATGCCATAAAGCCGGCTACAACAAATAATATGACCGGTAAAAATGCAATATTTAAATTAGACCTTTCTACGAGGCTCGCTAGATATTTACCTGTTTCAATTTGTCCAATCAAGTCAACAATTACCCAAGCAAATAGTAAAATGTATACAGCTGGGAGCATTGATTTTATCCCTTCAACAATTCCCTTAGGAAGAAGTCCAATGTTTAAAGCTTTTTTTGCATAAACCTGAACAAAGAATAAAATAAGTGTTACAAGAATACCTAGGATTCCACCAGATAATAGAGATCCTGTTACATCCGTATTTTCAAAAATTGTAAAAATGGTTATATTACCTTCAGAAGCTCTATAGCCTGTCCATAATAAGGAACCAACCGTACCGACGACTAATGCAATAATCGGCCAAACCAAATCACCAACAGTACCTTTCTCACTTTGAGGTAATTCCTGTTTTAATTCCCCTAATACCGGTTTTTCAGGGTCTGTTACTTCCCCTGTTGTTAATGCACGATTTTCATGGGTTTTCATACTACCAAAATTAATATTAAAAATGGCTACAGCTATTACCATTAAAATCGAAACGAGTACATAAAGGTTTAACGGAATCATTCGAATAAATGCAGATAACGGAGAAAACTCCGATACACCATGTGTTACTAAGATAGGTGCCAAGATTGCAATAATATAAGCACCCCAGCTAGAAATTGGTGAGACAACACAAATTGGTGCGGATGTTGAATCAATAATATAGGCTAGCTTTGCACGTGAAACTTTATTTCGGTCTGTAATTGGTCTACTTACTTGTCCAACAGCCAAGGCATTAAAATAATCATCAATAAAAATAATAACACCTAAAACAGCTGCTAAAAGCTGTGCACCCGTTCTCGTTCTTACTTTTGTTTGCGCCCATTCACCAAAAGCACGGCTACCGCCAGAGATGGAGATAAAGGCAGTAATAACTCCTAATAAGAATAAAAACAATATGATATATACATTCCATGTATTAAGTTCGCCTTCTGAAACGAAGACTCCTTTAATGCTATTCCAGATAGTGAGTAAAACGTCTTGTAGCCAAGCTCCGACTCCTTCATTCGTTAGTACATTTCCATGTAATATGAATGCAGCCGAAACAATGCCGACTCCAAGTGATAGTAAAACCCTTCTTGTTAAAACAACCATGAGAAGCGCAATGATCGGTGGGATAATTGAATATATTGTTCCAGACATGATATGTGATTCCTCCAAGTGTTATTTTGGAGGGCGTGGTGAAAGAAGATACTCTTTAGAAGACAAAAAGAGAGTATGATAGAAAATAACTATCATTACTCTCTGTAATGTTATGTTATCCTCCATCACGATCAGTAGCCCTCCATTATAGATCATTTCTATAATGACAGTGTTACCCTTTTTCAAGGCAACCCCAACAAAAATAACATTGACGTGTTTATTTTTGCTTCGGCAAAAAATCCTTTCAACTATGATCTACGTTGTCATCCTCACATAGTTTACTCTTATTTTCTGCACCTCTACCTCATCGATCAGATAAGGTGGTGTATTCATTTTTATTAATTCCATCGCTAGTATATCTGATTTTTCACTTAGATTCAACTATTCTAGTATAGTATTTTTTACTAATTTGTCGGTATCTCTATCGAAGGAGATGAATCCCCACCATTATTATAGAAGTCTGGAACATCATGTAAAATGTTTTGATTGATTACAGGGATAATTGTTTCAATTTCAACCTCTCCTGTTGAGAAAGGTAAAATAACCTGCATCGTCACTGTCGCAAGAACATTATATTGAAACCACCCATTATTAATCCCCCACTCATCAATTCTTCCTTGTGGCGTAGTTTCTCCAAATCCAATCATATGAAAACGAATTGGTATTTGTGGACCTAAGTTTCCTAAGAGGGCATTATTGGTTGCTTCCCCAAGGGGTACTTTAAAAACAAAGCCCGTTTGTCCACTGGCATCATCCGTTTCAATTTCTAAATCAGGATATTCAAGTTTATTAATTTCACCTTCATTTACATACTTTAAGTACCGCTCAATATTTCCGAGTGTCTTTGTCGCCATTTTATTGACGACCTGAGTATTGTAACTAATCACTTTCCCATTTTCATCTGTTTGCACAATACTTAAATCCTCTTGGACCAATTCTTCCTCGTTTAATTGTTGGTTAATAGCGTTTTTAATAACTGTGGCAGCAACCTTCTTCGTTTCATTTTCAGCATATGCCATGAGTGCGGGCTCTATCGCTTTGTTAATAATGAATAAACCAATAACAGTTGAGAGAATAAAAAATACGAATGTTAATAAGAAGACGTAACGGAAAGGCAAGGGCCCTTTCCTTCTTGGTTGTAGACGAGCTCTATACTTTCCCAAACGAAAATCCCCCCTTACAAGCTATGTGTATGCAAGTAAGGAGGGATGTACGATAACTATTTTGTTCGACAATGTTCAAGTGATGCCACGTTCTTTTATATGGTATACCTTCTCAGGTTAATTTTAGATCATTTTTAGTAGGGCGTCTCTGCCTTTCATGCCTACTGTAATGCCTCGGTTTTCGGCTTCAATTGTAATTGATTCAAGAGGGGCTTCCAGTAATTGCTCGATTGTACGAACACCAACTGCCCTACCAGCAATAATGCCTCGTTCTTTAAGTTTTTCGTTTAATAATGCAACATCGAGAGCTCCGCACATAATATAGCCATTTTCATTCGTGACTGCCATAAAATTTGTCTTAGGCAGGTTAACGGTAATGGCTGTAAATTGATGATTATCAATTACGATTGGTGTCATTGAGACCATTCCTAGCACACTCCTTTCCCTAACTAATTTATGTAACGGGAAAGTGATTTGTGTTTGAAATAGTACTAGTCATAGACCTATCTTTCTCTAATCCTTTTGACTAAGTATCTTTAGTACGTTTTGCTAATTGTTTTTTAATTTTTCAGCTAAAAGATCTCGTAAGAATTCTGGCATATAGTATTTTTTATCCTTTGCATCCCGTATGACAGGAAAGAGTGAACCGAATGTGAACATATCAATGGTAGCAATTGAATACGTTTTGTCAGGATCGAGGTCCTCCCCATTGATTTTAATATCGGTAATGTGATCTAATCCATCCGAAAGCTTTGTAGTGTAAAGCTCTACGCCGTCATATACCATTTTGCCCATTACCTTTCCACGGAATCCTAGACCCTTAATATGGAGGTTTTCCATTTCCTTTGTGTTTGCTTGTAAAATAATTTCCTTCAGTTCATCGCCCTTAACCCAGACCTTACATGGATTAATAGGATGTGGGCAAATTCGATGCAAGTCTTCTCTTGTTACCTTTCCTGGTGGAAGCGAGTCAAGCAATAGCCCTGAGTTCACCATCGATATGTCTCCTGCACACCATTCGCGAAGGACCTCAGCTAAAAGCTTGGAAAATGAGTTTTCCGCAAACCAATCACTTAGAAGTGGTTGGTCAATTTCTGCAATAACATCATTTTGTAAGGTGTGTATACTTTTTGCCATGTACTCTGAAAGGATTTCAGTTGTTTCCTTACTTTCTGACAGTGATTTCGTAGGGATTACACTTGCAGCACTTTCAATGAGCTTTTTGTGCTCAGTATCAATTTTAAGAGTAACATGTCCAATATAATTCCCGTATTTTTGCGCACAGCATAGAAGTGTGTTATTGATTCTCTTTCCATTTTCTAAAAGATGATGTGTGTGCCCACCAAGTAGCACATCAACATCTGGGAAATCTCTTGCAATTTGCTCATCCTCATTGATTCCTAAATGGGACATCAGAAGCATCATATCTGTTTTGTCTTTTAATTCATTGATTGTTTCTTGTAGGATAACAAAAGGATCTTTGACGTTCCAGCCGAGCAGCTTATATAGCCCAATATAATGAACCGTTAAACCGATGATTCCTATCCTAAATCCACTTGGCAAGACATGAATATGGTAAGGATCTGCCCAGTTAGGTAACTTCCCATTTCGGTCGAATAGATTTGCAAGCAAGACCTTAAATTCTGCCTCTTCATATAAAGAATCCAGATGTTCATAAGACATCGTAATTCCTTCGTTGTTACCGATAGTAGCATAATCGTATTGAAGTTGGTTTAAGAGCTGCACATTCAATTTGCCATGGGATGCTTCTGAAATTGGATGAAAGCGATCAATATGGTCACCAATATCAATTAAGAGCATTTCCTCATTGTTAGCCTGATGAAGTTTTCTCATTTCTGTGATATATTTTGTGATTTTAGGCCATCGGTCAAAATGGCTATGGAGATCGTTTGTATGATAAATATGTACGGTTTCAATCAATCCCTACACCTCCTTTTTGCCTGTTTAAAATGCTATGGACTTCTTCTTTAGGTACTTCACTTTTGTATTTCAATTTAAATTTAGTATAGTTTTTACTAGCTAAAAAAGTCTAATTGCCTCGGCGCTAAACCTCTATATTCGATTCCGAGCATATCAATAAATTGTTTAGCATTGTCTGCCGCATCCCCACCTGAATTGTTATTAAACAATACGTAGATGGTCTCACTTGATTGATTAAGTTTCTGCACATGGTGGATCCATTCTTCTAGCTCTTCTTTATTATACTTATATAAATAACGCACATCACGCCAATTGCCTTGTTTTGGCTTTGTCCAGCCATGAACATTTCTGCCATGGAAACGTACGAGCGTTTTTAGTTTATCGGTTGGATGGAGGACTGTCGGAATTGACCCTTGGCCTGCCTGTGGCTCATCGCAAATACTATGAATCCAGCCTTCCTGTTCCATAAATTGTAATGTTTGTTTTTTTAGTTGTGGTGAAAACCATGATTGATGGCGGAATTCAAGCGCTACAGGAATTTCTCCCATCTGTTGCTTGCACCACCTTAAGTAGTCTACATTTTCTCGTTTACAATCATACCATGGAGGAAATTGAAATAAAACCATGGCAAGCTTATTTGCTTGTTGATAAGGTTCCAGTGACAAACGAAAAGCATCAAACATGTCTTCCTTTGATTCAAATGGAATTTCTCCACGTTGATGACCTGTCATCCCCTGATAAGCTTTAACAATGAATTGAAAAGATTCAGGTGTGTCTCTCAGCCATTTTTCCACATTACGTTTAGGCTGAATGGCATAGAAAGACGCATCCACCTCGACAATTGGAAAGTGACCAGCATATTCTTTTAGTTTATCACTGGGTGTAGTTCCTGCTGTATATAGACTATCGTGGTCACCCCAGCCAGTTACACTAATATAAATCATGGAGTCACCTCCTATTACGATTATGTACAAAAATAACTCGCTTGAGAGTATCTCAAACGAGTTATTGCAAGTTTTCTTATTAACCGATAGAACCTTCCATTTCGAACTTGATTAATCGGTTCATTTCAACAGCATATTCCATTGGAAGCTCTTTAGTAAATGGTTCGATAAAGCCCATTACGATCATTTCAGTAGCTTCTTGCTCAGAAATACCACGGCTCATTAGATAGAATAGTTGTTCTTCAGATACTTTAGATACCTTAGCTTCATGCTCTAATGAAATATTGTCATTTAAAATTTCATTATATGGAATTGTATCAGATGTCGACTGATTATCCATGATTAACGTATCACATTCGATATTAGAACGTGCTCCATGTGCTCTACGTCCGAAGTGTACAATACCACGGTATGTTACTTTACCACCGTGTTTAGCAATAGACTTCGATACGATAGTAGAAGACGTATTTGGAGCAAGGTGAGTCATTTTCGCACCCGCATCCTGGTGTTGACCTTTACCAGCAATTGCAATGGAAAGAGTCATACCACGCGCTCCTTCACCACGAAGGATAACAGCTGGATATTTCATTGTTAATTTTGAACCAATGTTACCATCGATCCATTCCATTGTTGCATTCGCATCACAAACTGCACGTTTTGTAACTAGGTTATACACGTTGTTAGCCCAGTTTTGAATAGTTGTATAACGGCAGTACGCATCTTTTTTAATGATGATTTCAACAACAGCACTGTGTAGTGAGTTTGTTGTATAAACAGGAGCAGTACATCCTTCAACATAATGTACGCTTGCACCCTCATCAACAATAATTAATGTACGCTCGAATTGCCCCATGTTTTCAGAGTTGATACGGAAATATGCTTGAAGTGGTGTATCAACCTTAACACCTGGTGGTACGTAGATAAATGATCCACCAGACCAAACTGCTGAGTTCAATGCCGCGAACTTGTTATCAGTTGGAGGAATAACCTTTGCCCAGTGCTCACGGAAAATATCTTCATTCTCTTTAAGAGCAGAATCTGTATCCTTAAATACAATTCCTAGTTCTTCCAGGTCTTCCTTCATATTATGGTATACAACCTCTGATTCGTACTGGGCTGAAACACCAGCAAGATATTTTTGTTCAGCTTCAGGAATACCTAACTTATCAAAAGTTGCTTTAATTTCTTCAGGAACTTCGTCCCATGACTTTTCGGATTTCTCAGATGGTTTTACGTAATACGTAATCTCATCAAAGTTTAAGCTATTAAGGTCTCCACCCCATTGTGGCATAGGCATGTTGTAAAAATGCTCTAAGGATTTAAGACGGAAGTCTAACATCCACTGAGGCTCTTCTTTCATGCGTGAGATTTCTTCAACAATTTCCTTTGTTAAACCACGTTCTGAACGGAAGATGGAAACGTCTTTATCTGCAAAGCCATATTTATAATCGCCAATTTCAGGCATTTTCTTTGCCATTCTACTTCACTCCATTCTATGTGAGGAATCCTCATAACAAAATGTTAGGAGAAATCAATCACGATTCATTTTGTTCGTTCTTAAATCCCTTTTCCATTGCCTTCCAAGCTAATGTCGCACATTTAATACGTGCTGGGAATTTTGAAACGCCCTGAAGTGCTTCAATGTCTCCTAAATCAATGCTATCATCATATTCTTTTCCTAGCATCATTTCTGAGAAGATTTGTGACATTTTTAATGCATCTTCAATTTTTCTGCCTTTAATCGCTTGAGTCATCATTGATGCGGATGACATTGAAATGGAACAACCTTCTCCATCGAATTTAGCATCTTGAACGACTCCATCATCAACTTTTAATGTAAGATGAATTCGGTCTCCACAGGTTGGGTTATTCATATCAATTGTTAATGCCCCATCTTGGATAACTCCTCGATTTCTTGGCTTTTTATAATGATCCATTATTACTTGTCGGTACAAGGTATCAAGGTTTATTCTAGAATCCATTGCTGAAATACTCCTTTGTTTTTATGAGTCCTTCAACTAGTTTATCAATTTCTTCTTCTGTATTATAGAGGTAAAAACTTGCACGGGCAGTTGCTGATACCTTTAACCATTTCATAAGTGGTTGGGCACAGTGATGTCCAGCTCTTACAGCAATACCTTCAGCATCTAGAACAGTTGCAACATCGTGTGGGTGGACATCTTCAATATTGAAAGTTACTACTCCCGCACGATGCTTAGGGCCATAAATAGTTAAACCCTCTACTTGTGACAATCGCTCGATAGCATGTGATGCTAACTTGTGCTCATGCGCAAGAATATTGTCTAAACCAATATCTTCTAAAAAGTCGATTGCAGCACCTAAACCAATTGCTCCTGCAATAATAGGAGTTCCAGCTTCAAATTTCCATGGGAGCTCTTTCCATGTTGATTCGTATAGGTCAACGAAATCGATCATTTCCCCACCTGTTTCAACTGGCTCCATTTTTTCAAGCAATGCTTTTTTGCCATATAATACACCGATACCAGTAGGTCCGCACATTTTATGGCCTGAAAAAGCTAGGAAGTCACAATCGAGGTCTTTTACATCGATTTTTAGATGTGGCGCAGCTTGTGCTCCATCAACAACCATGACAGCACCATTTCGGTGTGCAATTTCTGCAATTTCTTTAATTGGATTTATTGCACCAAGAACGTTAGAGACCATCATCACAGCAACAATTTTTGTCTGACTCGTAACAATATCTTCAACATCCTTGAGATCAATCGAACCGTCCTCTTGTAGAGGAATATACTTTAACTTCGCACCTGTTCGTTTAGCAATTTGTTGCCAAGGAATAATATTGGCATGGTGCTCCATATAGGTAATGACAATCTCATCGCCCTCACCGAGATTATCGCGTCCATAACTTGCTGCAATTGTATTGATTGCAGATGTTGTTCCCCGGGTAAAAATAACCTCTTGAATAGAAGATGCATTGATAAATTTTCTAACTTTTTCACGTGCATTCTCATAAGCATCAGTTGCTTTTGTACCTAGGGTGTGAACACCACGGTGAACATTTGAGTTGTATTCTCGATAATAGCGATCCAGCGTTTCAATTACAGTAACAGGTTTTTGAGATGTAGCAGCGCTGTCTAAATAGACAAGCGGTTTTCCATTTACCTCTTGATGTAAGATTGGGAACATGGAACGAATATCTTGGATATTCATTATTTTACTTTCCTTTCAATTACCTCAACAAGTTGTTTCTTAACTCCTTCAATTGGAAGTTGGTTTACAACAGGTGCAAGGAAACCATGAATGACTAGGCGCTCTGCTTCCATCTGTGGAATACCACGGCTCATTAAGTAATATAATTGAACAGGGTCAACCCTACCAACAGATGCAGCGTGACCTGCTGTTACATCATCTTCATCAATAAGTAAAATTGGATTTGCATCTCCACGTGCTTTTTCGCTAAGCATCAATACTCTTGATTCTTGTTCAGCATTCGATTTAGAAGCGCCATGTTCGATATGCCCAATACCATTAAAGATAGAGCTTGCGCTATCCTTCATAACACCATGTTTAAGAATATATCCTTCAGAATTCTTACCATGGTGAGTAATTCTTGTCGTAAAGTTCTGCTTTTGCTCGCCACGACCTACAACAACGGTCTTTGTATCAGCATATGAGCCGTCTCCAACTAAGTTAGTGATATTTTCGGAAATGGTATCACCATCATTCATAAGTCCGAGAGCCCATTCAACTTTACTGTCACGACCGATTACTCCACGACGAGTTACGTAAGTTGTGTTTCCTGTAGCTAAAGCATCAACAGCTCCGTAAGTAACTTTAGCATTGCTGCCTGCTATAACTTCTGAAACAATATTTACAACTGTATTTGCAGAATCTGTTGTAGAAATATAGTTTTCAACATAAGTAACTGAACTATTATCTTCAGCAACTACGATTACATGGTTAAATAGTGCGGATGCACCATTCTCTTGAATAAATACAGTTTGAAGTGGAACGGACACTTCAACATTCTTAGGAACATAAACAAATGCACCACCATTAACCAATGCAGCATGCAGTGCAGTTAGACGGTGTTCATCAACCTTGACGGCTTCTTTCATAAAATACTTTTGAAGAAGGTCACTATGTTCACGAGCAGCTGTATGAATATCAGTAAAAATAACACCACTTGCTTTTAAATCATCTGAAAGTGAGATAAAGGCTGGAGTGTTGTCACGTTGAATATATATATTCTTATCTTCTTCAACATGAATTAATGATTTAATTTCTTCAGGTAGTTCGTCAATTGAGTTATAAGGTGCACTTTCCACAACATGATTTGCAAATTGTGTAAAGTTCCATTTATCAATTTTTGTTTTATCCGGTCTTGGCATTGGAAGGTCTTCTGCTTTTTCAAGAGCTTGTAAGCGAAGTTCCTGTAACCAGCTTGGTTCACCAAGAGTAGACGAAAAACCTCTGACATAATCTTTATCAAATGGTAATTTCGTATCGATTGTCATAATAATCCTCCTTACGCTTACGCTTCTTGACCTACAGTTTCATCTTCGATTCCTAATTCTTTCTTAATCCAATCATATCCTTCAGCTTCTAGACGTTGTGCAAGTTCTGGTCCACCTGATTTCACAATACGTCCTTGCATCATTACATGAACTTTATCTGGTGTAATATAGTTAAGTAAGCGTTGGTAGTGAGTGATAATTAAGCAACCAAACTCTTCTCCGCGCATTTCATTAATTCCTTTAGAAACAACCTTCAACGCATCGATATCAAGTCCTGAGTCAATCTCATCAAGGATTGCAATCTTAGGCTCTAACATCATTAATTGTAGGATTTCGTTACGTTTCTTTTCCCCACCTGAGAAGCCCTCGTTAAGGTAACGTTGAGCCATGTCAGGATCCATTTCTAGATATTCCATGTTTTTATCCATTGTACGGATGAATTTCATTAATGAAATTTCATCACCTTCTTCACGACGTGCATTAATTGCAGAACGAAGGAAGTCTGCGTTTGTTACACCATTGATTTCACTTGGATATTGCATTGCTAAGAAAAGTCCAGCGCGTGCACGCTCATCAACTTCCATTTCTAACACATCTTCACCATCAAGAGTGATGCTTCCGCTTGTTACTTCATATTTAGGGTGGCCCATGATTGCAGATGATAAAGTTGACTTACCTGTACCATTTGGTCCCATGATTGCGTGAATTTCTCCACCGTTTATTTCAAGGTTAACCCCTTTTAAAATCTTCTTGCCTTCGATTTCGACATGAAGATCCTTAATAACTAAAGTTGATCCTGCCATAACTACTACCTCCATTAAACGAAAATATTTTGTATAGTATTGACACATTAAGTCAAAACTTCATTCTCATTTTATTCTCATTACAATCTTATATCAAATTCAAAGTGATATCAACCTTTACACATTCACACTCGTGATACATTTTTTTAATATAAGTTTTGTTGTATTATGCATTAAATGAGAAGAAAAAATTTAAATCTTGTCCAACAATTAAGATAACATAAATTACAAGGATATGTAAGGGAGAATAGATGTTATCCAATGGTAAGTATTCAAATCCTCAGTATATTTTTCACAGATTCCGATAATTCATTCTATAATATAGAAACCCAGTGTGGTGGGCACTGGGTTTCGCAATCGTAATATATCTATTTAGATGTTCACTTTGCCTATTTGAGCAATAATCATTAGACCTTGTTTATAGTCCTTTTCTCGATTAACCTCAACCCGCATACGCTCTTTGAACTTTCGACAGTAATCTTTGTAACCAATCCCATGTGCCTGATGCATTGCCTTTTCCATTTCGCCCGTATAATTCAAACGGATTTGATTGATATTGGACCAATCCCTTCTTTTTTATCGTGCTTACTTGCACATATTTAATGCTATCACCATCATCCTTTTGCCTCAACAGCTTGATTTCGGAGTATTTAAAGCTCCCAATCCTTATTTGACTAAATGGATAACACTAGGAACACAGGAGATACAATTCAATCAATTTCCTTTGTTTTCCTCGAGAATATTCAAAAATCGAAAAGAGGCTTACCAATAGGCAAGCCTCTTTTGTTATTATTCAACTACAGTAACAGCACCAGCGTATTTTTCTTCAATAAACTTTTGAATTTCTTCAGATTTTAACACTTCTACTAGTGCTTTGATTTCTTCTCGATCTTCATCGCCCTTATTCACAACAACGAGGTTTGCAGGTACTACATCATCACCTTCAAAGGCAATACCGTCTTCTGCAATATTCACTCCACCTTCAAGAGCGTAGTTTGTGTTAATTACAACCGCATCTCCTTCACCATTTTCAAAGGATGTAGCAAGAAGTTTTGCTTCAATTAATGTAGAAAAATCTAGATTTTTTGGATTTTCGACGATGTCTTCAACTCTTGCTTGATCGCCAACCCCTTCTTTAAGTTTGATAATACCTTCTCTTTCAAAAATCGGTAAAATACGGCCATGGTCACTAAAAGAGTTACTCATAATAATTTTTGCACCATCTGGTAGCTCCTTTAAACTTTTGTATTCTTTAGAATAAATCCCAATAGGCTCTTTATGAATTTCTCCAACACTTACAAAGTCAAAGTCAGGGTTGTCCTTTAGTTGCAGGTCTAAATAACCTGGTGTTTGGAAGTAGTTTGCATCAAGTTCTTTTTCATGCAATGCAACGTTCGGTAAAATATAGTCTGTAAAAACTTCTATTTCAAGGTCAATTCCTTTATCTTTTAATAAAGGTTTTGCTTGTTCAAGGACTTCTGCATGTGGAACAGCTGACGCACCTACAACAAGCTTTTTATTTCCTTCTGCTTCTTGAGTGTCTCCTCCATCACCAGCATCGTCATTTCCGCCACAAGCAACTAGGGCAAATGAAAGTAGTCCAAATAGTAGTACATAAAGTAATTTTTTCATTGTGTTTTTCCTCCTGTTATCTCTTGTCTGTATGTTTTGTAAAGAAATCACCCACAAATTGAATGATAAATACCAATATTAGTATTGCAACAGTAGCAATAAATGTAATGATCGGTTTATTGCTCTGGAAACCATATAAATATGCAAAATGTCCTAACCCACCTGCACCGATAACTCCAGCCATTGCGGTAAAGCTTACTAATGAGATCGCAGTAACGGTAATCCCAGAAATTAGGGCTGGTAAAGATTCAGGAATTAACACTTTAAAAATGATTGTCGAGTTAGTAGCTCCCATTGAATGAGAAGCCTCAATAACTCCTTTATCGATTTCACGCAAAGCAATTTCAACCATTCTGGCATAAAACGGTGCTGACCCTATAATCAAAGATGGTAACGCAGCATTTGGTCCTAGCATGGAACCCATCATAATTTTCGTGAAAGGTATCAATAGGACAATCAGGATGATGAATGGTATGGAACGAAAAATATTAACAAATGCAGATACAATCCGATTCACCACTGTATTTTCCCATGCATTTCCTTTATCTGTTAAAAAGAGAACTAAACCTAAAAATAAACCAATTATAAAAGTAGCAAGCACGGAGATTGAGGTCATGTATAAAGTCTCTAAAGTTGCTTCCCAAAGATTCCCCCAATTGAGTGCTTGATAATCATTAACTTGTTTTTCCCATTTAAGTAATTCTTGAAATTGTTCAAGCATTTTCAATCACCTCAGCTTCTACTCGTTGTTGTCGAATAAATTCGATGGCTGAAGTGACTTCATTAGCATCACCATCAAGATGTATAAATAATGTTCCATAAGATCCATTTTGGGTTTGTGAAATTTTCCCTTGTAAAATATTCACTTCCACCTTAAAATCTCGGATTAATCTTGTAATTAATGGCATTTCAGCATCTTCACCAACAAAGCTAAGCTGAACCATTTTTCCATTTGGATAACGATCTAATAAATTCTCAACCGTTTCTTTTGTTTCTTCAGGCTCTGTCACTTGCTGAACGAAGCGTTTTGTAATGTTGGCTTGAGGCTTTTTAAATACATCAAGCACTCTTCCCTGTTCAACAAACTTCCCATTTTCCATTACTGCAACTCGATGACAGATTTTACGAATCACATGCATTTCATGGGTAATTAATACGATTGTTAACCCTAAACGCTCATTAATATCAACTAGCAAGTCCAAAATAGAGTCAGTTGTTTGAGGGTCTAATGCAGATGTTGCTTCATCACATAGTAAAACCTTCGGATTATTGGCAAGTGCTCTTGCAATTCCAACCCTTTGCTTTTGACCACCACTTAGCTGTGATGGGTAAGCATCTTCTCTTCCTTCCAGTCCTACAAGCTTAATAAGCTCATTTACCCGTTCTTCTCTTTTAGTTCTTGGCACCTTTGCAATCTCCAGGGGAAAGGAGATATTTTCCCTAACTGTTCGCGACCATAGTAGGTTAAAGTGCTGAAAGATCATACTTATTTCTTTACGAGCATCACGTAATGCTTTTCCTTTAATGGACGTGATATTATGACCAGCAACAGAAATATTCCCTTCTGTTGGAGTTTCAAGCCCATTCAATAAACGGATGAGTGAACTTTTACCCGCGCCACTGTATCCAATGATTCCGAAAATTTCACCTTCATTTATCTGAAGGTCAATATTGTTAACTGCTGTTACAGAATTTGTATTTGTTTGATAAATCTTTTTAACATTTTTTAGTGTTATCACGTTGTCACACCTTCTATTCAGAGAAAACTATGTTTAGTGTATGCGATAATGTAAATAAATAAAGATAATAATTATTCAAATATGCCACGCATATAAAAATAAATGCCTTTCTGCAAAAACGAGCAGAAAGGCACAATTTTGTGATTCCTTCCTCTCATCTTCCAAAGCCCAAAGCTTTGTGTGAATTGGCACCTTTTCAACAGACGTTGACGGTTGCTGGGTTTCATCGGGCACATCCCTCCACCACTCTAAATAAGAGTTATCAGATTTATTTAATTTTTATTATCATACTAAAACAACACGAGAGTAATCTTATCATCTCTATATAAGGGTGTCAACGAAAATATTGTGAACAATTTTTCAGTTATGCAGTCGGCACTGATAAGGCTGAACTGGTTCCATTTGCAGCTTTAATGGCTTGCTCTAAATCTTCTAAAATATCTTCCACATTTTCAATACCAACAGATAAGCGGACTAAGTCCTCTGATACACCAGATGCCTTTAAGTCTTCTGGGCTCAATTGTTGGTGTGTAGTACTAGCAGGGTGAATAATTAAGCTTTTTGCATCTCCTACATTTGCAACATGTGACCAAAGCTCAACACTATTGATTAGCTTTTCGCCAGCTTCTCTTCCACCTTTAATACCGAATACAATTACCGCTCCTGCACCTTTTGGTAAATATTTATCAGCTAGTTGTTTATTTGGATGGTCCTCTTCACCTGGATACAACACCCATTCAACCCCAGGGTGATTTTTAAGATAAGAAACAACTTTTTTCGTATTCGCAATATGCTCCTTCATTCGAACATGCAATGTTTCTAAACCTAAATTGAATTGGAATGAATTATATGGACTAATAGCTGGACCTAAATCACGTAGTAGTTGAACTCTTGCTTTAATTATAAAGGCTACTGGTCCCAATGCTTCCGCAAAGACTAAATCATGATAACTAGGATCTGGAGTTGTAAATCCAGGGAACTTTGGTGAATTCCAATCGAATTTACCTCCGTCTACTATAATTCCACCCATGGTTGTTCCATTACCTAGTAACCATTTTGTAGCTGAATGGATAACAATGTCTGCTCCATGCTCAATTGGTCTACATAAATATGGTGTTGCAAAAGTATTGTCAACAATTAGTGGAATACCTGCTTCATGAGCAATGTTAGCAACTGCCTCAATATCTAGTATATCTAAGCTAGGGTTTCCGATTGTTTCAGCAAAGATTGCTTTTGTATTTGGTGTTATTGCTTGACGGAAATTTTCAGGATTTTTTGGATCTACTAAATGCGTTTTAATTCCATATTTAGGTAGAGTATTAGCAAATAGATTATACGTTCCACCGTATAAAGTAGAAGCAGATACAATCTCATCTCCTGCTCCCGCAATGTTAAGGATTGAAGTCGTAATGGCTGCCATTCCGCTAGCAACTGCTAATGCACCTACTCCACCTTCTAATTGAGCTACTCTTTCTTCAAAAACAGTAGTAGTTGGGTTGTGGATTCGAGTATAAATATAACCGTTTTCCTTTAATCCAAAGAGATTTGCTGCATGTTCAGTAGTATTAAATTTGAACGCATTTGATTGGTAGATAGGAACTGCTCTAGCACCGGTTACTGGATCTGCCTCAAGACCCCCATGTATTGCAATCGTTTCTGGTCTGAAATTTTTTTGTTTTTCACTCATATTAATCTCTCCCTCTTTGATTAAATAAAAAAACCTCTTCGATAAGAAGAGGTTGTATGTATGGTCTCTCTTCTTATCTTTCAGGCAAAAAAAGCCTGCTGGATTTAGCACCGTGTAAATACCGGTTGCCGGGTTTCATAGGGCCATTCCCTCCACCACTCTTGATAAGATAAACTATTAAGTTTTTACTTTTATGATTAATTTGATGTTAACCCTTTTTCATTCACAAGTCAATGAAAATATTTTGAAAAAACAAGATATTCCAAATTACTTGTATTTTTTGTGAAAATCGACAACACTAATTAAACATTCATGTTAATGCTACAAAATTCGTCCATTTTTCCCGGGAAATACGACATATTAAGATATTTTCGCGATTTGTTTTTCCTCTTTCTGAAAGGATTTCCCAGTAAAAACAAATAGGAAATAGAGAGAACCTATTAAATATAAGACAGATGTAATTGTAAAAACATAAGCATAGCCCCAATAAGCACCATACAGCATCACAATCGAGGTTGATATTGGCCCCATTAAAGCCCAGCCTAATGAAAATACCATTTGGTTAACAGAGTTGGCCAGTCCTTTCATAGAATCATCAACCCGCCCCATAACAAGAGATGCTTGGATCGGGTTTCCTGCATTCATTAAGGCTTGTCTAAATAAAAAGCCAATGGCCGCTATGTAAAGATTTTCGGTATACCCTGTCAGCAAGAGGAAAGGCAATGATGATAGTTGTAGATAAACAACTGCTCGAACTTCTCCTACCTTACTAACAATGGCTGGTCCAATAATCATCGCGATCGCTGTTGCTGCTTGTCCCAATGATAAAATGAGACCAATTACTGTATTACTTGCTAAAAACCGGTCAGCAAAATACAAATTTAGGTAAGGAATAACTAATCCTGATCCAAACCCTATGATCATTTGAGCAAATGCAAACATCGCAATTAACTTTATTTGTGATTTATTTGTTCGCAGCTTCTGACTAAATGACGCCACTGTTTTAATCTCAGGTTGTTTCCTTGGCTGTTCATTCATTTTAAGTATCGGTAAAATACCAGCCATATAAATGATAGTTGCAATTAATAATGTGATTCTTACACTCCAAAGTCCACTCAAATGAAAGATAAATTGAAAGGCATCAGAAAATGCCCCTCCCGCAATATTTCCTACTACTTGTGCGGCCATCATGATTGCTGAATGAAAACTAAAAAGGTGAACCCTTTGTGAAGATGTGGAGTTTTCCGCTAACCACGGGATTCCAGATACTTGAATAAATGCAGTCGACACCCCTGTAATAAATGCAGTTCCAATCAGTAACTGATCAATTTCTAGTATACTTCTAGCAAAAAAGGCGAATGTAGAAATCGCAACTCCAAGAACCATCACTTTCTTTCTGCCAAATTTATCACTCATAAGCCCTGCGGGTACGAGAATTAAGGCAGATGCTAAAGCAGTCATTGCAATAATTGTTCCGTTCGTTTGCTCGGAGTAACCTAGCTCTCTTACATAAAAGTTATACATGATTGTGTACATACCCATGCCTAATTGTGTAAAAACAGTTGCTAGGATAAATCGTTTGATGTTTTGATTGTATGCTTTATATTGCGTTTTCCATCCGGTGACAATGCTCATATGTGCTCCTATAATTATGTGATAAATATGATATTTCGACTCCCTAAATATCATACAACTTTTTAGACAAATTGCAATATACCGAATACAAAAATGATGTATATTTTTAAAATAAATAAAAGCGATAACCCAATTGGATTATCGCAGTTAAACAGACATTATTCTTTCGCTTTTTTTATGCATTGCCTTCTTGAAGCGTTTTCTTATTACTTGGTGCAAACCAACCGAGTAGTGCAATGCCAACTAATACTCCATAGAAGATAATTGTCCAAACAGTACTATGCGGGAAATCATGGTCTAAAATACCAATATCCTCATGAGCAAGGGTAATTACAGCAAGTTTGACACCGACCCAGGCGACAATTGCATATGCGGTTGTTTCCAATGCAGGTCGCTTCTCAAGAAGTTGCACAAACCAAGTTGCAGCAAACTTAATCAATACGAGGCCAGCAATACCCCCAAGAAGAATAACAATGAATTGCCCTCCATCCATACCACCGAAATTGCCAAGAGGTGATTCTGGAAGACCAAGGGCTAGAGCAACCGCAGCTAAGATTGAATCAATAGCAAAAGCAAGATCCGCTAATGCAATTTTTCCTACAGTTGGCCAAAATCCTTTACCAGCAGACTCTTTTTCATCATCCTTATGAATGTCCTTATTTTCCTTACCAAACTTTGCTTGGATGATATGCTTTAATCCTAAATAAAGAAGATAAGCTGCCCCTATCGCTTGTATTTGCCAAACGTTTGCTATAAAGGAAATAGCAAAAAGTGCTCCAAAACGGAAAACAAAAGCCATGAGTATTCCGTAATTGATTGCCTTTTTTTTCTGTTCTTCAGGTAAATGCTTGGCTATGATTGCTAGAACTAGAGCATTGTCCGCTGATAATAACCCTTCCAAACCAATTAGGATTAACAATGCCCAGGCATATTCAAGCCATATTGACTCCATGAATGTCTCCCCCAACTTTTAGGAAATTTCCAATTCATGAGTTTCCCTTTTTTATAGTACTCTTTTTAGTATGAGTACAAAGAAGCACGATAAACGGAGTTGTTTTAGGTAATATGTTTAAAATTTTCCTTGGGTAGAAAATTGTAAGGCATAGCACATTCAATAAAAAAACCCAAGAATGCTGATATCCATTCCTGGGCTTATGTTTTTGATAAGATTTCAACCAAGTAAGGAACTGAGTGAAAGGCATAATACTTTTGCGCAACTTTTCCTTCTTTTACATGCATTAAACAAGGAACACTTTCAATTTGCCAATTGATTGCTTTCTTTGGTAAATAATTAAGATCGCTCTTACCGATTATTACGTTTGGTAACAATTCAGCGACGACAGTCATCATTTTCGAAGCTACCTGACAGGTTCCGCACATCGGAGTGAATAAATAAAGCCAAAACTCCCCCGTGTTCGTGAGGTGAGTATCAATTTCGTGTTCATTCCATTCCTTCATCTTTACAACAACCTTTTATCTTGTTAATTGTTGTTTATTTTACCATAATTATTGAAAAAGTATAGGATACACGCTTGGCCTAAAGTAAGTATTCAGCGTGCACATCTATGTTTGCTGAAAGTAGTACCGTAGCAATATGTTGTTCAGGGGCAGTCGCAACCTCCCGATACATTTTATCGATAAACAAATGCCGTGCTTCTGGAAACTCGCGTTTAAACTGTTTTCTAAGCTTATCTCCTGCACGGTCGGCATCAACTAAGATATAAACATCTTTATTAAACAAATGCTCAATTAATTCGTCCAGTTTGGAGATACTAATCGTTCCGTTAGTACAAATAATCTCAACTGGTTCATTCACAACCGCTTCGACTTTCTTTTTATCTGTTCTCCCCTCAACAATGATTACTTTTTCATTATCGTCAAAAGCCACCATTTCATCACCTTGTTTCAAGTGTACATTAATCTGATATATACTTCTTCGATGTATACAACTGCTTTTCCTTCATTTTATAGCGAAGAATATAATTTGGTGAATCATAAGGAAACAATAGGGAAAAAAAGACAGTGGGTAACCACTGTCTTAACACCAACCATTTTCATCATCACAATCGACATATTTCATATCTGGGTTAGAAGGTATATCAGCATATGTGAAAATTTTGCTCTCTTCTTGCTCATATCCCTGCTTTAATTCATATTGAGCCCCTTCATTTGTAAAACGGATCTTTCCGATTTGTTCTTTTTCAACATATAATTTCATTTCATTATCTCCAAGCTTTCCAACCACTCGGTCAGTCACTTCAATTCGAGTATGTTTCAATACCATTACGAACACCCTTCCATCGGTATTTAATTTTAGAGTGTCCATTAAGAGAAACTTCATTCTGTTTGTCATTGTCCTTGTAAGGATAAAAAAAGAAAAGAGCCGATAGGAACTTTTTCCTGTTTTCGGCTCTTTTTATAGAAATCTTAGTCTTCTTTTATCATTTCTTCATATTGTTCAGCTGTCATTAGATTTTCAATATCACCAGCATTTGCAGGCTCAATTACGATCATCCAAGCTTTTTCATATGGAGATTCGTTTACGAATTCTGGGCTGTCGTCAAGGTCTTCATTTATTTCTACAACTTTACCGCTGATAGGCGCATAAAGTTCAGAAACCGTTTTAACAGATTCAACACTACCGAATGGCTCATCTGCTTGTATTTCATCGCCTATCTCTGGTAGTTCAACGAATACGATATCACCTAACTCAGATTGTGCAAAATCAGTAATCCCAATGCGTACTTTTTCCCCTTCGACTTTCACCCATTCGTGTTCTTCAGAATAACGTAATTCTTTTGGCGTGCTCATCTTGTACCCTCCATTAATTCGATATTATGAAATAATTAGTGTCCATTTTGATGAATAGTCTCAATAAAATGGATTATGTAAAAGTCCTTATTAAGGTCTTTCATCCGATTTATTTTGCCCAAGTGCTTTCAAACTGAGCCTCATTAAAACCAACAGTTACCTTCTTACCATCGCTAGTGAGTGGGCGCTTAATTAGCATTCCATCAGAGGCTAAAAGTTCTAACAATTCATCCTCGGAGGCTGTACCAATTTTGTCCTTCAATCCAAGTTCACGGTATTTTTGACCACTTGTATTGAAGAATTTCTTTAATTCCAATCCACTTTTTTGGTACATTTCTTTTAATTGCTCTTTTGATGGGGGATTCTCCACAATATGTATGTCCTCAAAGGTAACCTGATGTTCTTCAAGCCATTTTTTCGCTTTTCGACAGGTTCCACATTTTGGATACCAGTAAAATGTTAAAGCCATATTCTCACCACCCCTACAACATACTCCCCAAATATTTTAACATATAAAATTTTGAAATAACAACGATTCTCTAGATTCCCAAGAATAATTTCGACTCATTTCTCGTTTATCCTGCTAAAAAAAGAAAAAACCCTCTTACTTCAAGAAAAAAAGCCCCTATTATAGGAGCTTTTTCTAGCCGTTCAAGTTGGGAATTACACAGTGTATTTTTCAGCCTCGATAAGTGTTGCCGCAATTTCGCGTTTTTTCGCAATTACATTTACAGGGGTATGACGAGTTAATTTACGGAGTGCAGATGTCATCATCCGTAAAACATCACCTTCTTCTGTTGCAACAAGTGTTTCTTTAGCATGAGCTTCAATTTCATTAAATGCTTCTTGAACAAATACTTGAGTATAAAGGATCTTTTGTTGATTTTTATCTTCACCTGATTTTTTGATTGCTTTTTCTGTACGAAGAACGACAGATTCCATCGCATAAATATTTGCAGCAACGTCGGCAATATTTGCAAGAATCTCTTGTTCTTTCTCAAGTTTAGGACCAAATTTTTGTGCTGCAAGCCCAGCTATCATAAGGCCAATCTTCTTCGCATTGCGAACTAGAAATTTCTCTTGTTCTAGAACGCCCTCGCCCACCTCTTCAGGCATCAGCATCATTAGCTCCTCTTGTAGCTGTGTAGCTTTTTCAAGTAAAGGCAATTCCCCTTTTAATGCCTTACGTAGGAATGTTCCAGGAACAAGTAGACGGTTGATTTCATTTGTTCCTTCAAAAATACGGTTAATTCGAGAATCTCGGTATGCTCTTTCGATTTCGTACTCCTGCATAAATCCATAGCCACCATGGATTTGAACACCTTCATCAACGACATAGTCTAACACTTCAGTGTTGAAGAATTTATTAATTGAGCACTCAATTGCATATTCAGCAATTGATTTTGCAACTTCTTTACCATTCTTTACTTCTTCTTCGGATAATTGGCCCATACGGTCTTCAAAATAACCAACTGTACGATACACGCTAGATTCAGCCGCATATATCTTTGATGCCATATTCGCTAATTTTTCTTGGATAAGGCCAAACTTTGAAATTGGCGTTTTAAATTGTTGACGTTGGTTTGCATATTTTACAGCTAGTTCAAATGCACTTTTCGCACCGCCAACCGCACCTACACCTAGCTTATAACGACCGATATTTAAAATATTAAATGCAATTACGTGACCACGACCGACTTCACCTAAAAGGTTTTCGACTGGTACCAGTGCATCTTCGAGAATTAGTGTACGTGTTGAGGAACTTTTGATTCCCATTTTCTTTTCTTCAGCACCTGTTGAAACACCAGGAAACTCACGCTCAACTATAAATGCCGAAAATTTATCGCCATCAATTTTGGCATAGACAACAAATACATCCGCAAAGCCTGCATTTGTAATCCATTGCTTTTCACCATTTAATACATATTGCGTCCCTTCTGCATTTAATTTTGCAGTCGTCTTTGCACCTAGAGCGTCGGAACCTGAACCAGGTTCTGTTAACGCATACGCTGCTAGTAGCTCACCTGTAGCTAATTTTGGAAGGTATTTTTGTTTTTGCTCTTCATTACCAAAAAGAACAATTGGAAGTGAACCAATTCCAACATGTGCTCCATGTGAAATAGAAAATCCGCCTGCTCTTGCCATTTTTTCAGCAATTAAAGCAGAGCTTACTTTGTCTAGACCTAATCCACCATACTCTTCTGGGACGTCTACACCTAAAAGACCAAGGTCCCCTGCGCTTTTCAATAATTTTACTGAGCGATCAAATTCATGGTTTTCAAGATACTCAACCTGTGGCAAAACTTCGTTTGCAATATAGTCTTCTGTAGTTTTTGCGATCATTTTATGTTCATCTGTATAATCTTCTGGTGTGAAGACACGGTCCGCTTCTAAATCTTCGATCAAAAAGCCCCCACCTAAAACGACTTTATCAGTTGCATTTGACATTTGGTTTCCCCCTAAAAGTTTTATTCAGAGGCTAACTCTTTGTTAGCCTTACTTTTTAAGCTAGTAATTCAAACACTCCGGCAGCTCCCATACCGCCACCGATACACATTGTTACAACACCAAACTGTACATTACGTCGCTTCATTTCATGCATCAATGTAAGAGTTAATTTTGCTCCAGTACATCCAAGTGGGTGTCCGAGTGCAATTGCGCCACCATTTACGTTTACTTTATCTTCATCAAGTCCTAATTCACGAATAACTTGAAGAGATTGAGACGCGAATGCTTCGTTTAACTCAAATAACCCTATATCTGAGAGCTCAAGACCTGCATTTTTGAGTGCTTTAGGAATCGCTGCAACTGGACCAATACCCATAACTTCTGGTGGAACTCCAGCAACGGCAAACGATCTAAACTTCACGAATGGAGTCAGGCCAAGGCTCGTTGCTTTTTCACGGTCCATTACCATTACAGCAGCTGCACCATCGCTTGTTTGTGAAGCATTTCCTGCTGTTACTGAACCTGTCACTGAGAAAGCTGGTCTTAGTTTTGCAAGCACTTCAAGATTCGTATCTTCTCGGACACCTTCATCTTGAGAAAAAAGGATATGTTTTTCTACTAATTTATTATTTACATCCACATGACGAAAAGGTACGTCTACTGGAACTATCTCATCCACAAACTTACCAGCTTTAATAGCTGCAGCTGCCTTTTGATGACTTCTTACAGCAAAAGCATCTTGATCTTCACGACTTACACCGTATTTTACAGCGACCTGCTCTGCTGTATGGCCCATTCCCATATAGTATTCAGGTGCTGTTTCTGCAAGCCTCGCATTTGGACGGACAACATGGCCCATCATTGGTACTAGACTCATAGATTCTGCTCCACCAGCAATTGCGGTATCAGAATGTCCTATCATAATTTTTTCTGCTGCATAGGCAATAGATTGAAGTCCAGATGAACAATAACGATTAATCGTAATTGCCGGAATTGTATGTGACAATCCTGCCAATGCCCCTATATTTCTTGCCATATTTAAGCCCTGTTCTGCCTCAGGCATTGCACATCCGATGATTAAATCATCAATATTCCCTTCATAATTACCCGCTCGTTTTAATGTTTCTTTAACTACTAGTGCTCCTAAATCATCTGGTCTTACATTTGCTAGTGTACCTTTTTTCGCTTTTCCAACAGGGGTTCTCGCACCCGCTACGATGACTGCTTCTCTCAACACATTCCCTCCTAACTTTTTAAGGAAGGTAAAAGTACGGATAAAAATCTCTGTCGAATCTCTTCGTCACTCTGCCCCTACGGTCCTCACGTATTAATCCATACGCTCCGGTCCTCGCCGCTATCGTTCCTCGACCTTCTCGGATCTTTTCATCCTCCCTTTTACCTTTTATCTATGCTTATTAGTTACGTAATGGTTTTCCTTTTACAAGCATGTGTTGCATTCTAGCTTGCGTCTTTGGCTCACCGACAAGGCTAAGGAATGCTTCACGTTCAAGGTCTAATAAGTATTGTTCATCTACCTTAGTACCATATGGAACATTTCCACCTGCAAGTACCCAAGCAAGTTTTTTCGCGATCTTAAGGTCATGGTCTGAAATGTAACCAGAGTATTTCATTGCTTGTGCACCTAATAACAAGGTTGCGTATCCTGACTCACCAACAACCGGTACCTTCTTACGTACTGGAGCTTTGTACCCTTGTTCAGATAATGCTAACACTGATTTTTTCGCATCATGGATGAGATGATCTCCATTGAAGCTTATGCCGTCTTCTTTTGTTAAGAAGTTATTTGCACGTGCTTCATCGGCTGATGTTGAAACCTTCGCCATTGCTATTGTTTCGAAAACTTTGTTTGCGACATTTTGGAGATTTACCTCTACTCCTGATGGCATTCCTTGAAGATGGTTAAGGTAAAGTTCTTTATTTCCACCACCGCCAGGGATTACACCTACACCAACCTCTACTAGCCCCATATAGGTTTCACTTGATGCTTGAACCTTGGCAGCAGGTAAACAGATTTCTGCTCCTCCACCAAGTGTCATGCCAAATGGTGCTACGACCACTGGTTTTTCACTATATTTAATATTCATCATCGCTTGTTGGAACTGACGAACAACAAGTTCGATATCATAAAAATTGTCATCCTGGGCTTCCATTAAGATCATCGCTAGGTTAGCACCGACACAGAAATTTTTCGCCTGGTTACCAATCACTAAGCCTTTATAGTTTTTTGCCACTTCATCAATCGAGTGATTGATCATCTGAATAATATCGAATCCAATTGCATTATTTGGTGATGTGAATTCCAGAAGTGCTACATCATCTCCTAAATCTATTAAACTAGCACCACTATTTTTCTTAATGACGCCATTTGTTTCTTTTAATGTCTTGATATTTATATTCTTTGGATTTACCTTAACTGCTTTGTATTCTCCGTTATGGTAATAAGAAACAGAGCTATTTTCTTTTTTATAGAACGAAGTATGTCCGTTTGCTATCATTTCTTTAATCCACTCTGGCACTTGGGCACCTTCTGCTTCCATCTTCTTCACAGATTTTTCAAGGCCGATTGCATCCCACGTTTCAAATGGACCTAATTGCCAACCGAAGCCCCACTTCATTGCCTCATCAATAGCAACGATATCATCTGCAATTTCACCTAAAAGAGCGGCTGAATAGATAAGTGCTGGGCTGGTAATATTCCATAAAAGCTTTCCGGCACGATCCTCTGCGTATAATAGTGTCTTTAACTTATTAGCTGTTCCTTTCACTTGCTTTATGGAAGCAGTAACTGGAGTTTGTAGCTTTTTTCTCTCTTGGTATTGGAGAGTTTCAGGGTTTAATTCTAAAATCTCCTTACCTTTTTTCAGGAAGAAACCTTGCCCTGATTTACTTCCCAACCATCCTTTTTCCAACATGACTTTCATAAAGTCAGGAACATCGAAAACTTCTTTTTCTGCTCCCTCAACTTGTTCATAAACATTATTGGCTACGTGTATAAATGTATCTAGCCCAACAACATCGAGAGTACGGAATGTTGCGCTCTTCGGACGTCCAATCATTGGACCTGTAACTGAGTCTACTTCTCCTATGCTATATCCGCCTTTTAGCATTTCACGAACGGTAACAAGCAACCCATATGTTCCAATCCTGTTTGCGATGAAGTTTGGTGTATCCTTTGCTTCAACGACACCTTTTCCAAGTACATCCTCTCCAAATGTTTTCATAAAAGAAAGTACTTCTGGGCTTGTGTTTTTTGTTGGAATCACTTCAAGCAATTTTAAATAACGAGGTGGGTTGAAGAAGTGTGTTCCTAAAAAGTGTTTCTGAAAATCTTCTGAACGTCCTTCAGCCATAGCCTCAACCGAAATACCAGATGTATTTGAACTCACAATGCTTCCTGGCTTTCTTACATTATCGATTAGGCTAAAAACCTTTTTCTTAATTTCAAGGTTTTCAACAACCACTTCAATTATCCAGTCAACTTCCGAAAGCTTTTCCATATCATCTTCAAAGTTTCCAGTTGTGATTAGAGCGATATTTTCTTTAGAAGTAAGCGGAGCTGGCTTTTGTTTCAACAACTTTTGGACTGCTGAATCACTCAGACGATTTCGAACTTGTTTATCCTCTAATGTAAACCCTTTCTTTTTTTCTACTTCTAAAAGTTCACGAGGAACAATATCTAATAGTAATGTAGGTATTCCGAGATTAGCTAAGTGAGCAGCAATACCCGATCCCATAACTCCCGAACCAAGAACTGCAGCTCTTTTAATGCTTTGGATCATTCACAGTTTCCTCCTTTTATGCTTTTTGAACATTTGAATGAACACTCATTCATTTTCGCTTCAAAAAAAATATCCCCTATTCAAATTCAGCTGATGGATTTTTGAACATCCAAAAGAATGAGTTCCTTTATATCTAAATATAAAGCAATATTTTAATTTTCGCAATATATTCAACAAACAATTTTTGGTTTTCTTTCGATTTCGCATTGAAAGTTGAGATTCAGGTGATTCTAATAACTGGAGGTGAATCAAATGGCTAAAGTTGATAAAAATCCATCTAAACGCGCGGTTAGTGCAGCAAGTGTAAAGGGAAATGCTGGTCCTGATACAAGAGCGCGAAGCGGAAAAACACAATCTACAAACCAACAATACGGGGCTCATAATACGGGCGGGGAAGAATAATAGGTAGTGGTTTTTACGGTGGCTATGGTGATGAAGGACTGGCGGCTCTTGCGTTGCGTTCTGGACTTCATAAGACCGGATGAGGGACTTTACGTTGTGAACTCTTGGACGGTGGGGACTTCATCGTCTTGATGAAGGACTTTTCCGTGTGATCTTTTGGGCGTTGGGGACTCCATCGTCTTGATGAAGGACTTTACGGTGCGAACTCTTGGACGGTGGGGACTTCATCGACTTGATGAAGGATTTTACGGTGGGAATTCTTGGGCGGTGGGGACTTCATCGACTTGATGAAGGACTTTATGGTGCGAGCTCTTGGACGGTGGGGACTTCATCGTCTTGATGAAGGACTTTACGTTGTGAGCTCTTGGACGGTGGGGACTTCATCGACTTGATGAAGGACTTTATGGTGCGAGCTCTTGAACGGTGGGGACTTCATCGTCTTGATGAAGGACTTTACGGTGCGAGCTCTTGGACGGTGGGGACCTCATCGTCTTGATGAAGGACTTTACGTTGTGAGCTCTTGGACGGTGGGGACTTTATCGACTTGATGAAGGACTTTACGTTGTGAACTCTTGGACGGTGGGGACTTCATCGTCTTGATGAAAAGGAATTCGCAACAAATACTTAACCCCAATCCCCTTCATCACCTCGATGAAGAGGGTTGGGCAACAAATACTTAACCCCAATCCCCTTCATTACCTCGATGAAGAGGGTTGGGCAACAAATACTTCAGTCTAATCCTCTTCATCACCTCGATGAAGAGGGTTGGGCAACAAATACTTAACTCCAATCCTCTTCATTACCTCTATGAAGAGGGTTGGGCAACAAATACTTAACCCCAATCCCTTTCATTACCTCGATGAAGAGGGTTGAACAACAATTACCTCAGCGCAATCCCCTTCATTACCTCGATGAAGAGGG
>Ga0182742_1001350_pt1 | contig 31873 bp, 27 predicted proteins | sample eDN5th37CBELigMG_FD_128880 | JGI IMG/M metagenome (GOLD analysis project Ga0182742, IMG submission 128880) | Enriched Miracle-Growth compost microbial communities from Emeryville, California, USA - eDNA 5th pass 37_C BE-Lig MG (version 2)... ... | reverse complement strand
TGCCGCAGACTTCCTTCAGATTCCACCTCGCGGTGGACACCCTTGTCGTAAGCTAGTGGCTACTGTTGCCTTCGCCATTCGGGACTTTCACCCTAGAGACAACGCCCATGCCGGGCACACCATGACAAAAGACAGCAACCGCATCAGGCTGCTGTCTTTTGTTTTTCCGTCGCTTCTTTGGCTGGCGGCTTTGGTTTTTTGTGCAGGAAATACAGGAATGGAATGGAGATGACGATCGGGATCGCCGAGATCAGGAAAGTGTCTCCAATCCCCCGAACCAAGGCTTCTTTTGCCATCATTCCGTACAGGATACTGCTCGCCCCTGCTGTCCCGTAAGCCGTATCCACCCCAGCTTGCGCGTACATGCCGCCAAGACCGGTCAACAGCTGTGTCGCCATATCACTGTTCAAGTTGTCAGCGATGGAGGACATATGGAACGTTTGTCGGGTCTGCATGCATACGGTCAAAAGCGCGATGGCAAACGAGCTCATCACCTGGCGCAAAACGTTGGAGAGCGGTGATGCATCCCCTACATTCTGGCGCGGGACGGCATTCATCCCTACAGTAGACAGCGTCATCATGCAAAGACCGATTCCGATCCCCCGGATGGTCAAGATCATATCAATCCATTCATGCATGCTGTCGGCAGCCAGATTGTGCAATTCAAACGTAGTGACGCTCATCGTCACCAGACCAACCAAGCCGATCGGGCCGATGCCGTATTTGTCCATCAGCTTGCCGCTGATCGGCATCATGATGGCCATCGCAATGGATTGCGGCATCAGCAGAATCCCCGATTCCATGGCGGTCAAGCCCTGGACGTTCTGCAAAAAGATCGGCATCAGGAAGATCCCGCCCATCATCCCCATCATGACAAATCCTGATGTCAAAATACTGAGGGAGAAGACAGGGATTTTCAACAAGCGAAGATCCAGGAGAGGCTGTTCTTTCCCGAGCTCCACCCAGACAAACAGGGCCAGGCTCATGATTGCCACAAAGAACAGGCTGACGATAAAAAAGGAATCCCAGCCCTCCGCTTGCCCTTTACTGAAAGCAAGCAGGAGAGAGCCAAACCCTACGACTGCAAGAAAAGCTCCCAGATAATCAAACGATAGTTCCGGCTTTTTCGGCGTCTCCTTCAAGAGAATGCTGCTCATCAAGACAGCGAAGATCCCGAACGGCACGCCTACCAAAAAAAGGAACTGCCAGCTTAAAAACTCAATCAGGTATCCGCCAAGCGTAGGTCCCAAAGCAGGTGCCGTCATGGAAGCAATCCCGAAAATACCAAGGGCCATCCCGATTTTTTCCCGGGGCACGATCATGTAGATCATGGACATCCCAATGGGCATGATCATGCCGCCGCTGACGCCCTGAATGACGCGAAACGCGATCAATGAAGTATCGCTCCACGCCAAGGCGCATAAAACCGAGGATAAGGTAAAGGAAGCCAGTGAGAGAATAAAGATACGCTTGGAGCCGAACTTCGCGGACAAGGAACCGCTCATCGGAATCATGACCGCGTTGGCCAGCATGTATCCCGTCAATACCCATTGCATTGTGTCTGTCGTCGACCCGAAGATGTTGACCATCGACGGGAGGGCGACGTTAATCAAACTGTTGTTCAGGATCGCTACGAAGGTGCCGGAGAGAATAGCGAGAAGAGACAGCCACATGCCGCCGCTTCCGCTTTTTTCCTCCTGCTGTGCTACCGCTTCTGCCATATTTCTCACCCCCGCTAGTTTGCGCTCACCTTGCTGCCATCTGTTAAATCATCAGTCGGATTAATTACGATCTGATCGTTTTCTTTTACTCCTGATGCGACCACGGACCAGTCTGCTCCGGATTCGCTCACAGATACCTCTACCTGGTGGACCACCCCTTGATCTACCGTGTAGATGTACTTCTTATTGTCCTTTTCCACGACAGCGGAAGCAGGCACTTTCGTTCCCTTTTGCGCTTCCCCTTGCAGGTATACTTCTGCTACCATCCCGGCGCGCAGCAGGCCATCCTGATTATCCAGCCTTACCTTGATCGGGAAAGAGCTGCTGTTGGCATCGGATACAGGGGAGACAAATTCTACCTCTCCGCTCCACACCTTGTCTGCCATTCCCGCCACTTTCACGTCGACGGTACTGCCGACTTTCACATCGTTGATCATGGCTTGCGGCACGCTTGCCTCTACCTTCACCTGGTCCATTTTCACCAGAACCAGGAGTGGCGCTCCCGCTCCGGCCATCTCGCCCGGATTCACGTTTTTCTTCGCGACAATCCCAGAGATCGGTGCGTGGATAATGGTATTGTCATACCCGTTTTTCGCCATATCCAGGCTTGATTTCAAGCGGGCAACCTCTGCTTCCAGTGCGGCTACGGAATCAGCGGTCGGACCTGCCTTCGCCAAATCGTACGCCGCTTGGGCCTGCTCGAGACCTGTGCGCGCTTTTTCCGTATCGAGGGTGACGCGTTCCAGCTCTGCCTGGGACAAGGCACCAGAATCAAAGAGAGCCTTCATCCGCGCATAGTTGTTTTCTGCCACTTTTAATGTAGCTTGTGCCTGCTCCACGGTACTTGCCAGTTGTTGAAGCTGCTGGGTGCGCGCGCCAGCCTTGGTATCGCGCAGTCTGGCTTCCGCTCCCGCAATCGCCGCCTGCGCCTGGTTAATCTGTTCCTGAAAATCGTTCGCTTCAAGCGTGACCAGTGTATCTCCCTGTTTTACTACAGAACCTTCCTGTACGGGAACGGTAGCCACCTTCCCCGATACTTTGGAGACCACCTGCACCTCTTCCGCAGCCACGACCTTACCGTTCGCTGTCAGACCTGTCTGAACAGAGGCTACTTTCCAAGTTTTCACTGCCAGGTAGGTCTCAGCCGAAGAGGTGGATGACTCGCTGCAGCCCGCAGCGAATAACGATACAGCCGCTATGAGGAGCCCGAGTGTTTTTGCTGTTTTTTTCATCCTGTTTACCTCTCCTTCACATGCACTTTAATTTCTGCATTCAAACCAGCCGACAGTTGAATTCCTGCCGTATCATCCAGGGCGATTTTTATCGGGATGCGCTGGGTTACTTTTGTAAAGTTGCCGCTTGTATTGACTGCCGGCATCAAGGAAAACATCGAGTTCGTCGCTTGGCCGATCTCGGACAAGTGACCGATCAAGGTCTTTCCAGGATACGCATCCACTTTGATCTCCACTTTTTGTCCCAATTTGACGCGTCCGATCTCCGTTTCCTCCAGGTTGGCCGAGACGTACAACTGGCTCTCATCGATAACCAGTGCAACCGTTTGACCAGTCGAGACGACCTCCCCGACCTTCGCCTGGGTTTTGATTACGGTTCCCGTAATAGGTGCCCGCAGGACGCTGTTTTCCAGCATATTGGCAGCCAGATTGGCGGTGTCCTGTTGTCCGATCGCCTGGTCTGCGATAACGGTGTCACCCTCTTTGACATCCAGGCTGGTCAGTTTCCCAGTCAATTTGGGCATGACCCGATAGATGTCCCCGGATACACGTGCATCCTGCGTTGTGACATAATTCGCACCTTGATACCAGTAATAGTATCCGATCCCTCCGCCGCCTCCGACGAGTAGGAGTAAAATGATGTACAATATCAGTTTACGCTTCATCTTTTTCTCCTCAGCTTTCTCTCTCTTCGATTTTCTCGAGCAACGTCTCCAATGATTGGATAATATTATTCAGTTCATCATCCGAAAAGCCTTGAAAACTACGTTTGTAAAATTCCCCTGTAAAAAGATCCACTTCTGCAAACAAATTTTGCAATTTCTCCGTTTTCGATATCCAGACGACTCTACGGTCATTCTCGTCCCGGACTCTCGCCACGAATTGTTCCCTCTCAAGCCGATCAATGATCCCAGAAGTTGTACTGTAGGATAAGTCAACCGCCTTGCTGATATGGCCGATGGTTTTCGGTTCTTCAATGATCTGACGGATCACGACCAGTTGCGGGACGGTAAGACCGTATTTGGCCAACTCTTTGGTTGCCATGGTGCCCAGCGTTTTATTCAAGCGCTTGAGCAAGTCGCGGATATGCAAAGGCCTGTTCATTTGACTCTCCTTTCTACTCAAATATTTCGCACGCGAAATGAATCACAGCCAACACTATACGCCTATTTTGGCTGGATGGCAACTATTTCTTTTCTTCAAAAGTGTAGAAAAGTACAAAAAACAGCACATCCTCTGTTCAGGGTGCTGTTTGATCCGTAATGGAGGGATTTACTGATTCTTCCTCTGGTACTTGGTCCTGCACGCTTGGGACATCACGCGGATCGTATTCCAGTTCCTGGAAGGAATGAATGGATACAAACATCTGTCCGTGAGCTGACCTCGCCTTGATCAGGACTGGATAGGCGTATTTGTTCTGGAAAACAAAGTCGGGACCATCCCAGCTTACGGTTGCATCTCGGCCGGGTGGGACATAAGCGACGTGGCGGCTGTGCGAGTAGCGTTGGAGAATGTGCAGTCCTGCCTTGTCGACCGCATTGAACAGCGTAGAGGAGACCTGGCAAATCCCCCCACCAATTCCTTCTGAAAGCTCGCCGCGTACAATGACCGGAGCTTGCAAATACCCTTTTGCCAGCGTTCGTTTGCCGACTACTTTATTGAAAGAAAAAATTTCTCCCGGAAGCAGAACGTAGTTGTGGATAGCCTTGGAGGCAAGCATGATATTATGCGAGCGGTTCTTGTTCCCGCTGTTATAGTACGTGATATACCTTCCGATCGTTTTTTTTTGCACCTGTTTGAGCAAAGCCTGATCTACCTTTGGATGAACCTCCCGAAAAGGTATCTTGAGCCCTTTTGCTCCGGCACCATAGTAATAATGGTATACCTGCGAGAGGAATTCTTGTCGATCCAGCCGGCGACCCTTTTGCTCCGGCACGATTCTGCCGCTGTCGGAGATGGTTGCGTTGATCGGCTCCCGGTAGCTGAGCTTGTCCAGTTCGTCTATGACGGATTCCAGGTGATTGACATCCACCAGCGGTACACCGGAAAATGGAAGCGTATAATCCTCCCCGACCGTCTTGCCTTCCAGCTCTACCTCAAATAGATCAGTCGGGTCCAAGGGAGCGGCTATCAGCAGCATCGCCAGAGTCAAAGAAAAACCCATCCGGCTGCTCACCTCCTTCCCCTGTAGTATGAGCAGTCGAACGGGTTTCATTCGATATGTCACGATCAATGATCGCTCATCAATACACTTGTAATCTCCTGACCTATTGCATGCAGCCGCGTCTGATCGACCGCTTCCAGGTAGACCGCATTCAGTTGCTCACGTCTGTTTTTCGCTTCTACGAGATAAACTGTCGCTTCTTTTACCTTTTTCGTATAGCGAGTCTTGATTTTCTCAATTTCTTCGCTGTAGCGTTCGTCTGTTCCCGGTGTAATGGCCAAGGTGTACATATCGATGATCTCGTCTGTCTCCTTGTTGGGAAAATACTCGTGCGGCGCTGTGCTGTCGAAGATCGCCACGCTTTTTTCCGGAAAGATCACCATATCCAGACTGTTCGGGTCGAGACCGCAATGGTACACCTCGACATCGTATCCCTTTCTCTCCGCCTCGCTGACCAGTTTTTTCAGCATCGTCGACTTGCCAGAACCTGGCCGCCCTTTGATAAAATAGCGTTTCTCCAGATGATCGGTAAGCTTCATGATGTGGTCAACAGGTCCTGCAGGAGTCGCTGCCCCCAGGTACATGCGGCGGCAGCGGGATGTCTTGCCCAATTTATCTGACCCGAAAAATTGCTGCTTCAATTCTTCTGTGATCTGATTCGCCTTCTCCCGATCCAGGCTGCCGATGTAGATGCCCTCCCATTCGTCGTGGATGCGCAGCGCCTCCCCATAAGCCTCATAAGCCTGCTGGTTGTAGCGAAAAATCTCCTCATACCATCGGGCGATCTGCTCCCTGTGCGGGGCAAGACGGTCGGGGATTAGTGCGGTCTGCAAATTGACATGGATCTCCGTCAGACCCGGTCCCTTTGGTCTCCACACGCGGGGATAGCTGTGGTCCATGATCGCGACTCTGCGTTTGGGCAGTACCACTCCGTCAAACTGTCCATTCATAAAAGGGGAATGAATCCATTCCACCTGATCTGTCCGTGTTTGCAGCTCTTTTCCCATCTTCTCAATCAAGGCGGACGTAATGCCCTCCACGACACCTGTCAGCAAGTAGACGCGGTCCATGTCCGCCAGCACGGATTCGTACAAGGTCCGATACCCTCTGGCTGTGTTGCCCGCCGCGTAGATATGGCGTTCTGCTGCTGTCATCCTGATCCCTCCTGCTGCTTCGTCAAACATTTCTTGTACGCTCTATCCTATGCAGGCATGCCGCGATGGGCGTCTGTCTCGTATCAAATATCTTGTTGCGAGTGTTCAGCTGTCTTGGTGGGCTTCCCCCTGCGAAGATAGAAAAAAGCCGCTGGCGTACCCAACGGCTTCCTTCTTTGCTTATTTACTGATTCAAGTCGGTCATTTTCCCAGTCTTCATGTAGATGATCCACTCGCAAATATTGGTCACATGGTCGGCGATCCGCTCCAGGTATTGCGCTACCAGCAAAAGATGAGTGGCTTGCGAGATCGAATCGCTGTTCCTTGTCATGAGAGCAATCAGATCGCGGAAGATCGTCGAGTACAGCTTGTCGACGACGTCATCGCGGGCCGCAATTTTCTCAGCCTCTTCCTTGTCGCGGGCGATGTAGGCGTTCAGGGAGTCGCGGACCATCTGCTTGACATGTTCACCCATCAAAGGAATGTCGATTAAGGGCTTGATGTACGCCTCATTCATCAGTCGGCGTGTGGTCTTGGCGATCGACACGGCATGGTCGCCCATCCGCTCCAGATCCGTCACCAGCTTGAGCATCGTCCCCAAGCGGCGCAAATCATGTCCGACCGGCTGCTGCAAGGCAATCAATTGGAAGCAGCCGCCCTCAATCTCGTGTTCAAGCTCATTGATCAGCCGGTCATTGGCTACCACTTCATCCGCCAAGGGGATATCTCTTTCTACCAGGCTTTTAATGGACTTGTGTATCGCTTCTTCTACCAGTGTCCCCATCGTCATCAGCTTGCGATGCAGCACATCAAGTTGTTCTTCATAGGCATGACGCGTCATGCGGTTTCCCCCTCCAAAACGGATCTCATCACCACTGTATATGGCAATTGTCTAGCCAGCATGAAGGGATTGTGTTCTTTACGTAAATTTTTTGACACCTGGCAGAAGAATGGTAAATGTCGTCCCTTTTCCTTCCACGCTGTCGACAAAAATCTGTCCGTTCAAATTGTCGATCAGGTGCTTGACGATGGCCAGACCGAGGCCCGTACCACCCGAGTCGCGGCTTCGCGCTTTGTCCACTCGGTAAAAGCGCTCAAAGATCCGCGGAATATCCTTCTCCGGTATGCCGATTCCCGTATCGATTACTTGCAATTTCAGCTGCTGCTGCGTGACCTCGGTCTTGATCGTAATCCTGCCGTTCTCCGGAGTGTACGCAACCGCATTCGCCAGCAAATTGAGGATGATCTGCTGCAGGCAGTCTTTATCGGTCATCATCCAGATCTCGGGCGTCTCGTCCGGACAGGTAATGGTCAGATGCTTGCGTTGGGCGGACTCCTGAACGATGGTCACAGCCGAGGAAATCACCTCCTGGACATGGACACTCTCCATTTGCAGAGGAATCCGCTTCTGCTCGATCTTGGACAGATCGAGAATGTCGCGAATCATCCGGTAGAGCCGTTCGCTCTCATCGGAAATGATCTGTAAAAAGTTGCGGCATGTTTCCTCATCCTGCATCGCTCCATCCAGCAGCGTCTCCGTAAAGCCCTTGATCGAGGTAATCGGCGTGCGCAACTCATGGGAGACGTTTGCGACGAAGTCACTGCGCATCTTCTCCAGGCGGCGGATCTCCGTGATGTCGTGCAGCACGACCACGACCCCTTTGGACTCCCCTTTGAAGTTGATATACGGAGCAAAGTTGACGTCCAGGATGCGCTCATGCGGGTAGTAGATGTGGACCTCCTGGCGAAACTTCTCCTTTTTGTCCAGACAACGGTCGATGTACTGGCTTAGCCCGAAGCTTTTTCCTGCCTCGATGTGCAGCTTGCCCACGACATCATGCCCGGGGGTCCCCAGCATTTTCTCAACGGCTGGGTTTACGAGCATGATCCGGCGATGCTCCGAGATGAAAATAACCCCGCTCGTCATGTTGTTCAGCACCCCGGACAGGCGCTGCTGATTTTCCGAGATCTCGTACATTTGCTGCTCCAGGCTGGAAGCCATAAAGTTGATTGCTCCCGCAAGCTGGCCGATCTCGTCCTTGGCTTTGATGCGCACTCTGCTTTCAAACTGGCGCTGTGTGATGTTCCCGGCTACCCGGGTAATCTCCTCAATCGGCCGAATAATCGAAAAGGATATGCGGGAAACAACCAGCGAGCCGATGATGAGCGTCACCAGCAGCCCCGTAAACAAGCTGTACCACATGTTGTGCACCGTATCCGTGATATCGCGGATGGACATCGCGGAGCGCACCGCTCCGATCGTCTTGTCTCCTTGCTGCACTGGCACTGCCACATAGATCATCTCTTCTTCAAGCGTCTCGCTGTAGCGGCGCGAGATCCCCGTCTCTCCCGCCAAGGCCGATTGGAACTCCGGTCGGTCCAGATGATTCTCCATTTTTTGAAACCGGGAGTAGTTGTCGTATAGCACGCTGCCGTCGCGATTGATGACAGTGACCCGTACTTCTTCCGCAGGCGCGATCTGCTCCACCTGCTCGGCCAGATTTCCCTCATGAGAGAAAACTTCGGGAAAACGCACCACCTGTGCGACCAGCCTCGACTCCCGTAACAAGAGCTGGTGCAGGGACTGGAGATAGGCATTCTCCAATACCTTGGCAAAATAGAGGCCCATCAACAGCAAAACCAACGAAATCAAGCCGAGGATCGTCAAGGTGAGTTTGATGCGAAAACGAGTCAATGTCCGGCCTCCCGTTTACCCTTCCAATTTATAGCCAAGCCCGCGTACGGTTTTGATATAGCGTGGGTTTTTCGTATCGTCTTCCAGCTTTTCCCGAAGATGGCTCACGTGGACGTCCACAATACGCGAATCGCCGATAAAATCGTAGTTCCAGACAGCATTGAGCAACTGGTCGCGAGTCAAGACCCGCCCCTGGTGATTGGCCAGGTAAAGCAGCAGCTCGAATTCCTTCGGTGTCAGCTCCACTTTGGTGTCTTGGCGATATACCTCGTACTTTTCCGGATAGATGCGGATTTCTCCCATCGCGATCACCAGATGCTCCGGAGATGGAGCTGCTTCAGGGGTCACCTGGATCCGGCGCAGGATCGCCTTCACGCGGGCGATCACCTCACGCGGGCTGAACGGCTTCGTCAGGTAGTCATCCGCCCCCAGCTCCAAGCCGATTATTTTATCCAATTCGTCATCTTTGGCCGTCAGCATGAGAATTGGCGTGAGAATTTTCTCTTGTCGCAGTGTCTTGCATACATCCATTCCATCCATCTTTGGCAGCATCAGATCGAGAATGATAAAATCCGGCTGTTCACTTTTCACCATGTCCAGCGCCTGCATTCCATCAAAAGCAGTCACCACTTCGTATCCTGATTTTTCCAAATTGAATTGTAACAGCTTCACAATGGACACTTCGTCATCCACGACCAAGATTTTTGTCATTTTCGTATTTTCCCCCTAGAATGCCAATGTTTCCTCTCCAGTCTGCCAATTGGGGGGGAGGAAGACAAGTAATTTTTTTGTAAAGATGTAAAAAGGACGCCCCTCACGTGAAGGACGTCCTTAGGTTTGGTACTTTTGCTTATTTCAATACAGCAATGACGTTGCGTACAGAATCAGCAGATTTGTCGAGGGCTGCTTTTTCTTCTGCAGTCAGTTCCAGTTCGAAGATTTTCTCGATACCATTGCCCCCGAGCAGGGTTGGTACCCCCATGTAAAGGTCTTGGTAGCCGTACTCGCCTTGCAAGAGAGCGATGGATGGCAAGATGCGCTTTTTGTCTTTCAAGATCGCTTCCGCCATTTGTACCAGGGAAGCTGCCGGCGCATAGTAAGCAGAACCGTTGCCCAGCAAGCCTACAATCTCGCCTCCGCCTTTGCGGGTACGCTCTACGATGGCATCCAGACGTTCTTGCGGGATCAGTTTTTCCAATGGAATGCCGCCAGCATAGGAGTAGCGCACCAATGGAACCATGTCATCCCCGTGTCCACCTAATACGAAACCTGTTACGTCTTCCACCGATACGTTCAGCTCCATCGCTACAAAGGTGCGGAAACGAGCCGTATCGAGAACGCCGGATTGACCGATTACGCGTTCTTTGGGGAAGCCGGAGGTTTGGTAGAAGGTGTACGTCATCGCATCAACAGGGTTGGAGAGTACGATTACGATGGAGTTAGGCGCATGGTTTTTTACCTGCTCAGCGACAGAGCGCATGATGCCGGCGTTGGTGTTGACCAGATCGTCGCGGGACATGCCAGGCTTGCGGGCGATACCTGCGGTGATGATCACCAGGTCTGCGTCCTTGATCTGCGCGTAGTCCGATGTACCTGTAATCTTGGCATCAAAGCCCAGTACAGGCGAGGACTCCATCATATCGAGGGCTTTCCCTTTCGTTGGGTTCTCCAATTGTGGGATGTCAACCAGTACGACGTCACCCAGTTCTTTTTGACCCAGGATGAAAGCAGTTGTTGCTCCTGTAAAACCACTACCGATGACTGCGATCTTTTTGCGCTGGAATGCCATTTTCAATCCCCTCCAGATTGGTTGAGTATCGAACCGTTATGTTTGAAACGGATCTTACATGTTGTTGATCAGAGCATCCGCGAACTCGGAGCATTTCAGCTCGGTTGCGCCTTCCATCAGACGTGCAAAATCGTAAGTAACGGTTTTCGCGGAAATGGTTTTTTCCATGGAGTTTATGATCAAATCAGCCGCCTCGTTCCATCCAAGGTGACGGAGCATCATTTCTCCGGAAAGAATCACGGAGGATGGGTTTACTTTGTCGAGGCCTGCGTATTTCGGAGCGGTACCATGTGTTGCTTCGAAAATCGCGTGACCAGTCAGGTAGTTGATGTTGGCTCCAGGAGCGATACCGATACCGCCTACTTGGGCAGCCAGTGCGTCAGATACGTAGTCGCCGTTCAGGTTGAGGGTTGCAACGACATCGTATTCAGCCGGACGAGTCAGGATTTGTTGCAGGAACGCGTCAGCAATCACGTCTTTTACGATGATTTTGCCTGCTGCTTCTGCTTCTTTTTGCGCTTTGTCAGCGTCGCCGCCTTCAGCCTTGATACGATCGTATTGTGCCCAGGTAAATACTTTGTCGCCGAATTCAGCTTCAGCCACTGCATAGCCCCAGCTTTTGAACGCACCCTCGGTGAACTTCATGATGTTGCCCTTGTGTACCAGGGTAACGGATTTGCGGTTGTTGTCGATCGCGTAGTTGATCGCCGCGCGAACCAGACGCTCTGTACCGTCTTTGGAAACAGGCTTGATCCCGATACCGGATGTTTCCGGGAAGCGGATTTTCTTTACGCCCATTTCGTTTTGCAGGAAGTCGATCACTTTTTTCACTTCTGGAGTGCCTTCTGCCCACTCTACACCTGCGTAGATGTCTTCTGTGTTCTCACGGAAGATTACCATGTCAGTCAGTTCTGGGTGTTTTACAGGGGATGGCACGCCATCGAAGTATTGAACAGGACGTACGCAAGCATACAGGTCCAGCTCTTGGCGCAGCGCTACGTTGATGGAGCGGATCCCACCGCCAACAGGTGTAGTCAGAGGACCTTTGATCGCAATCAGGTATTCACGAACGGCAGTCAGTGTGTCTTCTGGCAGCCACTCATTGAATTGGTTGAAGGATTTTTCGCCGGCGAATACTTCGAACCAAGCGATTTTTTTCTCGCCTTTGTACGCTTTTTCTACAGCCGCATCGAGAACGCGAACAGACGCTTTCCAGATGTCAGGACCAGTACCGTCACCCTCGATAAAAGGAATGATCGGATTGTTTGGAACTACCAATTTCCCGTTGTCTACGGTAATTTTTTCACCAGCAGTTGGTTGAGACAGGTTTTTAAACAAGTGAATCCCTCCAATGGTAAGTATAAATGGAAATATTTCCAGACGTAGGAGAACTACCACTTGGTTGTGGTAGTTCTCAAGCTTTCGCCATCAGGTGCAAAGACAAGCTGTACACCTGTCACCACGCTCGGAATAGCATCAATTAGCGTTGGTCGATTGGCACGTAATGCTGGTTGACCGGACCGATGTAGTCCGCACGTGGACGGATCAGGCGATTATTTTCATACTGTTCCATGATGTGCGCAGTCCAACCAGACATACGGCTGATCGCGAAAATAGGTGTAAACAGATCGATTTCCAGTCCCAGAGAGATGTAGACGGATGCGGAGTAGAAGTCGACGTTTGGCTTCAAGCCTTTTTCGCCTGTCACCATGTCATCGATTTTTACGGACATCTCGTACAGCTCGGGACGGCCGATTTGTGCAGTCAGCGCTTTGGACATTTGTTTGAGCCATTTTGCACGCGGGTCGCCATCTTTGTAGACGCGGTGGCCGAAGCCCATGATTTTTTCTTTGTTGTCCAGTTTGTTGCGTACATAGCCTTCTACTTTGTCCATAGAACCGATTTCAGTCAGCATAGCGGCAACCGCTTCGTTGGCTCCTCCATGCAGAGGGCCTTTCAGCGTGCCGATGGCAGATACGATACCGGAGTAGATATCTGTCAGCGTGGCAACGGTTACACGGGCAGCGAAGGTAGATGCGTTGAACTCATGGTCTGCATGCAGGATCAAAGCTACGTTGAACGCCTTGACGGCTGTCTCGGTAGGCTCTTCCCCATTGAGCATGTAGAGGAAATTCTCAGCGATGGTGTAATTCGTTTTTGGTGCGACTGGTTCCAGACCTTTGCGCAGACGAGCGAATGCCGCGATCAGAGTAGGCGTTTGCGCCATCAGGCGAATCGCCTTGCGATAGTTGGCTTCAGGAGTCATGTCTTGCGCTTCTTGGTCGTAGAGAGCTAGCGAAGAGACAGCTGTGCGCAATGCGGCCATCGGGTGAACGCCTTTTGGATAGTTGCGGATGCTGTCCAGTACTTCAGCAGGTACAGCCGCGTTTTCACCCAATTGCTTTTTCAACGTTTCCAGCTGATCACGCTTCGGTAGCGCTCCATGCCAGAGTAGGTAGACAACCTCTTCAAAAGTTGCGTGTTCCGCTAATTCGTCGATGTTGATCCCGCCGTAGCAGAGAACGCCATCAACGATGGAACAGATAGAAGATTGTGCGGCAACGACGCCTTCCAGTCCACGGGTAGCTGTCATAGAATTCCCTCTCCTTTTCCACTCGAGTAGTTGATCTCTTCAGGCCTCGCTTGTCCCGATGACCGGTAAAACAGCCTGAAACAGTTCTATGAAATTGTAAGCAGCGGTTTCTTTCACCCACCACTCTTGTCTGGGAATGTATTCCACGCAAATCCTTGCCTCTGGGATGTGTGTCATTAGGCAAGGGAAAAGATGACCAAATGGCAACGTTCCACTTTCGCATGGCGGGGTAAAGAATCCACCTTAATTCGACCCAATTATAAAAGATTATTGCGATTTTGTGAATAAGGTAAGCGAAAAAATGTTTCAAAGGATGAAACTTGGTTTTGTTTTTCTGCGTATCTTGCTCGGCCTATCCGCATGTTGCATAATAGAAAGACGTACATACTTCAACATTTCGGTCAGAGAGGAGAGCTCATTTGAATCGGGAAAACTGGGTGGAACGCCTGTTTCAGATCATTCGTTTCTTATGGGTTTGCTTGCTTGTCTATGCAACATATTGGATTATTACGTTCGGAACACCCTTACTTTACCCATTTCTCATTGCCTTAATCATTGCCCTCCTGATTAATCGGCCCGTTACCTTTATGAGTACCAAGTTTCGCTTTCCCCGTTGGCTGTCCGTTCTTATCGCCTTGCTGGTTCTGGTGCTTCTCGTGGCAGGGGTAGCGACGGTGATCATCACGCAGACGGTCTCCGAGATCAATGATCTGTCAAAAATGCTGCCCGGCTTCGCAACAGAGCTGGGAACCTATTTGCAACGCACGATTTCGCAAGACTTTCTGATGGGGTTGTTCGATCAGATTCAGTGGATGTACGCCCACTTGGACCCGGAATCCAAGGATAAGATCGACAGTACGGTTCAGAGCGGCATCACATCCATTACCCAAACCGGGCAGGATCTGATCATTCGCTTCCTCAACGGACTGAAGAACTTCTTCCTCTCGCTGCCCAATATGGCGACAGTGTCTGTCATCTCCTTGATCGGGGCCTTCTTTATCTCCAAAGACTTCTATCTTTGGAAGATCCGTTTTCGCCGGTTGCTGCCCAATGGCGTAAACAGCCGTGTCGATCAGGTCATAAACGACCTGAAAGGGGCCTTGATCGGGTTTATCAAAGCTCAGCTAACCTTGATCTCGCTGACGGCAGCTATCGTCATTATCGGTCTGTTGGTCCTGGGCGTGGACTACGCAATAACCATCGGCTTGCTCACAGGGCTTGTTGACCTCTTGCCTTACCTGGGGACAGGTACTGTTTTTATCCCGTGGATCATCTACCTGTTCTTTAAGGGAAATTACAGTCTCGTCATCGGGTTGTCGATTTTGTACGGGGTCGTCCTCATTTTCCGCCAGGTGATTGAGCCAAAGGTCGTCGCAGAAAACGTGGGCCTCGATCCCCTGCTGACGCTAGTCGCATTGTTCGTCGGGCTGCAGTTGTTCGGATTCTTGGGCTTGATCATCGGACCCGTCGCACTGGTGCTGATCAACGCCTTGATCAAAGCAGATGTCTTTTCGGATGTGTGGCAGTACATCAAGATAGGCCGTTTTATGTAAAAAAACCGCTGGTCCAACGCTTGATTTCAGGCGTGGGCCAGCGGTTTTTTCCTTCTATTAGCGGCGAAAGAAAAGCTGGATGCGGCCGGAGGATACCAATCTCCACAGCCACAGCTTCAACAGATGGCGCACGATCATGCGCGTATAGGGGATGAGCAGGATCAGTCCGATGACGTCGCTAACAAAGCCTGGTGCCATCAGCAGGATACCGCCCGCGAGGACCAAAAACCCGTCGATCAGCGTCTCCGTCGGCATTTGACCGCGGGAGAGCTGAAGCTGTACAAGCCGAAATACCTGCAATCCCTGCTGTTTGGCGAGCCATGCTCCCACTACACCTGTCAAAATAACCAGCGCTACGGTAGTCCAGCCCCCGATGACCTTCCCTACTGCAATCAATCCCCATAATTCAATAGCGGGTACCACGATAAACAGGACGATGAGGATGCGAAACATCATCGACATCCCCTCCTTTTCCTTAGAGTTGCTCTCCCTTATGCTGAGCTTCCAGCCAAGCGTATACCTCCGGCTCGGTTTTGGAGAGTCGGATCGGTCTCAAGTCGGTCGTAGTGAAGACGTGCATGGTTTTGCCTGTGACCAGCAATTCTTCGTCCGGCAACCGAACGATCTCATAAGCAAATGTAAGCCGAAGCGGACTAATCAGTTCTACATGTGTACGAATCTCGACAACGTCATCGTACTTTGCAGGCTTTTTATAGGAAATGCTGGCGTCCGTCAATGGCAGCAGCACGCCTTTCTCTTCAAGCTGCCGATAGCTAAGTCCTGCCGCTCGAATCAATTCGGTACGCCCTACTTCAAACCAGTTCAAGTAATTGGTATGGTAGACGACACTCATCTGATCAGTCTCTCCGTAGCGCACACGCAACGAATGGGTATGGATGATTGGACTCATCTGATTCGCCCCTTTCTCTCTATATCTTCATTTTACCATAGCGTCCTATTCTCAATCACCCGTGTCCTTTTAATTGCAGGTCCACGGACTGTAGTGGAGGGGACATCTTTCACATCCTTGCAGGACGCAGACCGGAGCGTAGATCGGAAACATGCTTCTCTCCACTACAGCTACATTCTCGACACACGTAAACCCAGTACCTAATGGCACTGGGTTTATGGTCACACCTTGCTATTTCTTAACGAATCGGGCAAGCTCCGCCTTCGCACGATTCTGCTGTGGACAGATCGGCCTCTCCGCCGTTTTCGTATTGCTGCAGGATCGCCGGATCGAAAGGCTTCATGGAAGCTTTCAACTGCTCGTACTGCTCCTTGGTGCATTCCTCGTACGGAGCGAGCTGATAGTTTCCGCCATCCAGCTGCAAGAAGGAAACTCCTACAAACTGATCCCAATTGGCGTATACGATTTCCTCGACTTCGCCCCATTCTTCGTTGCGAACGGTAATGGTGTTGGAAGAGTTGTGCTCCGTATACTCCTGCTGGAAGCGGAAATAGGTATCAAACTGGCGTTTTGCGCTAACCTCGTTTTTCGTTTCTTTGGCTCCGGACGCTACCGGGAAGTCGATCACCAGCGTTCTCGCATTGGCCATCCGCTCCTCGTAGGTGTCTCCTGGAGTCCCGACCTCTGGGTTAATCGTCCAGCCTAGAGCCTGTACCGCTTTAGCCAACGGATCCTGCGCATTGATGCGAATGCGGCGGATGTAGTATGGCGAATGGGACCAGTGCAGCCCGCTGGATACCCCTCCGGCTACCTGGGAAAGCGTCCCTTCCGGCTTCACAGTCGTTACCAGCAGCGGAGAATTGACGCGCAGCTCGTATGCGTAGCGGTCAGCTTCGTCGCGAGCCGCATCGCCCAGCATGCGCAAAAGCTCCAGCTCCTGTGCTTCGGAATAGCCCAATGTAGCGAGGGCATCCTTCACACCGGTCAACGAAGTGCCAAGCAGACGGTCGCGCTGCTGCACCGTATCCCAGTGCGGCAATTCCAGCGTCACCAGCGTCATCCGCAGTCCGGCACGCGCGGATTTGCGCTGTGCTTCAAGCAAGCCGTCCAGATCCAGGTAATGAGAGCCGTCCGGGCTTTTCTTGACGAATTCCACCAGGTTGACGGTCGTCAGGTTGCAGACACCGTAAGAGTCGAGCAGGATCTCTGCGCAAGGGTTCAAGCCTTCAGCATTGGGACGTCGGCGGTTGGCCTCTTCGAGATTGACGAAGCCAGGCTCGCCCTCCAATTGCATCAGGGTAAACACCAGATGCAGGAACTCTCTAGTCGGCTGCTTCATGAAAGCGATGGAGTTGTTGGACATGCGGCGGTGGTCCAGACCGAAACGGCCATCGCCTACCTTTTGAATGCTGTCAAACCAGACCGGCTTGTTATCTCCAAGCAACTCTCCTACGCGGCGGTGGTGAGCAATCTGCTCGTCCGTCCAGAAGCCGTTGATTCCGTACTTCGCCATCATGCACTCATAGTCGTCATGGTCAAACAGGAAGATCTCCGCAGTCCGGCGAACACCGCCGACTACGACGTTGGCTCCGATCAGATTGCCGATGTCCAGGATATGTATCGGACGGACTTTGCCATACCCCTTCTCGTCGCATGCGATCGGGGCCAGATGCGGATCGATCTGGTTTTTGAGCACTTTGTCGATGCCTTCAAACATCTCACGCAGCGGCTCATGTCCGCTCGCAGTGCCGCCAAAGCGCATCAAGCGCTCTCCTTTTGGACGCACGCTATTATAGGAAATCTTTACGGTATGGATGTGCTCGTACTGTTTTTCAGTCAGGATTTGCAAATACAGGCGCAAGGATTCTACCCAGCCTTCCTTGCTGTCCCCGACATAAATCTTGGCAAAGCCGTTGTCCAGGACATTCAGCTCGGAGCGCTCGAGGCGCTGATGCTTCGGCAAAGGCTTGTACTCGGAAGAAAGCAGGGTGACATTGGTGCGGATCGGATCAAGCCCCCGAGCCATCTCCTTGGTGCATTTGAAGCCGACGCCTGTTCCTACCAACAGCAAATAAAACAGGTCTCCGAGGTCATCCCACGATTTGATGTTCAAAAATGAGCAGTTGAAGTTCGCCAACGGATACAGATCGGCGACGCCATTCTCCGCTCCGCCTACCCACAGTGTGCGGCCAGACAAGAACTGGCGCAGATTGAACATGTTGTCGAACAGTCCTTCCGCTTCTTCCTCCAGCTTGCGAATATCTGGATACAATCCGATCTTCTTCAGGTGTTGATAAGCAAGCTTGATATTGTAATCCACCGAACGACGACATGTTTCCTTCCAAGTCTCTCTTCTGCCCTTTTCCGGAATAAAGCGAGAATAAGTACGGTAGTAAACAAATTGTCCCAACGGGCTCATATGCGAGGGAAAATCTGGGTATTTCGCTAAAAAATCATCCCCTAGAAAACGAGTTGGGGTAATCGTCTCAGTGGCTAGCATATCGGTTCCTCCTTCAAATCTATCTACTCTAGTTAACCCTTTTTCCCCGAAAAACTCAATAGCTTTCCCCATATATAGTGCGAAATAATTTTCGACAATACTATATGTTGTGTATCAGCCAAAAAAGTGCTTGACAAGAATTCAGGCTTTTGTACCTAGTTTCGTTTTTGGACAAGCGAAGAGTTACCGAACGATTTTACCAGATTGCTCATCTAAAAGCATCGGCTAAAATACCTCGTTGGACCCTGGAAAATGATGGCGCCTCCTGTCGAATCAGCCTTCGCAAAGCAAAAAAAAGAGGATGACCCGATGTCATCCTCCTTCTCCTCCGGATGAAAAATAATGCTTTTTACCTAGAGAACCCGGGCATGCCCCGAATAGATATGTCCGCGACCTGAATCGACGGTGACGACTGTTCCTTCTTTCAGTATATCGGTGGCTGCTTGGACTCCCAGGATGACAGGAACATTCAGATTGAGTCCCACTATCGCCGCATGCGAGGTAAGTCCCCCCTCCTCGGTAATGACGGCTGCTGCCTTCTGGAATGCCTCGATCATATCGGAATCCGTGCCAATTGTGACCAGGATCGAGCCTTCCTCGGTCTTTTCGAGCGCTTCCTGGGCGGACCGGGCGACGACCACCTTGCCGGAGACGACTTTGCGCCCGATGCCTTGTCCTTTCGCGACGATGTCACCAATCACGTGAATCTTCATCAGATTGGTCGTCCCCACTTCACGTACAGGCACGCCTGCCGTGATGACAACCAGATCCCCATGACGGACGTAGCCGCTCTGCAACGACTCCTGGACAGACCTGTCCAACATCTCGTCTGTAGTATGGGCAATCTCTCCCAGAACCGGGTAGACGCCGTTGACGAGCGCCAGGCGGCGGATGACGCCAGCATGCGGGGTGACAGCTACAATCGGCGCCTTCGGACGGAACTTGGAGACCATACGCGCGGTATGGCCGCTTTCTGTTGCGGTGATGATCGCAGCGGCGTTCAGGTCCAGCGCGGCGCTTGCGACTGCCTGACTGATCGCATCTGTGATCGTAACATGCTTCATGGTCACTTGCTTGAGCAGGATTTCCCGATAATTGAGCTCCTGCTCAGCGCGCAATGCGATGCGATCCATCGTCTCGACGGATTCTACCGGATACTTGCCTGCTGCCGTCTCTCCGGACAGCATGATTGCGTCTGTGCCATCGAAGATCGCATTGGCTACATCGCTTGCTTCCGCTCTCGTCGGACGAGGATTGCGCTGCATGGAATCCAGCATTTGGGTCGCCGTGATGACCGGTTTCGCCAGCTCGTTGCACTTTTTAATCAGCTGCTTCTGGACGAGCGGCACTTCCTCTGCAGGGATCTCTACCCCCAGGTCGCCGCGCGCCACCATGATGCCATCTGATACGACCAGGATTTCGTCGACATTGTCCACGCCCTCCTGGTTTTCGATTTTGGCGATAATATCAATCGATGCGCCATGCTGCTCCAAAATCTGCCGGATCTCCAGAATGTCTGCTGCTTTGCGCACGAAGGAGGCCGCGATGAAATCAACGCCCTGCCTGATCCCGAATTCAATATCTTGTGCGTCCTTTTCCGTGATCCCTGGCAGATTGATGCTGACGCCTGGGACGTTGACGCCTTTTTTGCTTTTCAAGGTACCGCCGTTTTTAATCAAGCAGACAATTTCGGTAGGGCGTACTTCCTCGACTGTCAGACCGATCAGTCCGTCATCGATCAAAATGGTGTCGCCCACCGTCACATCAGCTGGCAGCTCCCGATACGTGATGGAGACGCGCTCCGCATTCCCTGCCACATCCTCGGTCGTCAATACAATCCGGTTTCCTTCGATCAATTCGACCGCATCGACTTCGAGGGAGCCTGTGCGGATTTCGGGTCCTTTGGTATCGAGCAGGATCGCGACAGACTTGCCTGTCTGTCTGGAAGCCTCACGGATATTTACAATGCGCGCAGCGTGTTCTTCATGAGAGCCATGGGAAAAATTGAGCCGGGCTACATTCATTCCCGCCTCAATAAGGTTTTTCAGGGTTTCTACGGATTCGCTTGCCGGTCCGATGGTACATACGATTTTTGCCTTTCTCAACATGCTTTCTGCCTCCTCTGTGCTCCCTGCCTGCATACAATCCTATATGGACAGTGTTCTAGCCAACTGGTAAATGGATAAATCCAGGCGATGCTTTTTCGCCAGCGCTTCTTTGAAGTCAACGTCTACAATCTGGTTGTTCTGAATGCCGACCATGCGATCCCGCTTGCCTTCCAGCAGCAGATCGACTGCGGCTGCGCCCATCCGGCTTGCCAGCATGCGGTCCATCGCGGTAGGGGAACCGCCGCGCTGGATGTGGCCCAGAACTGTCACTCGCGTCTCCCAGCCCGTAGCTTTGGTGATCGCCTCCGCGTAGGATGTCGCGCTCCCGACGCCTTCTGCCACGATGATGATGGAGTGCTTCTTCCCGCGCCGCTGTCCCGCATGAAGCCGTTCCAGGATGTCATCCATGTTCTGCTCTGCTTCCGGAATGATGATGGACTCCGCTCCCGCTGCAAGCCCAGCCCACAAAGCCAAGTCTCCAGCGTCTCGTCCCATGACCTCAATAATGTAGGTACGCTCATGGGAGGTTGCCGTATCGCGTATTTTATCAATCGCATCCACGATGGTGTTGAGGGCGGTATCGAATCCGATGGTAAAATCCGTGCATGGGATGTCATTATCGATCGTCCCAGGTACCCCGATCGTGGGAATACCTTTTTCCGTCAACTTCTGTGCACCGCGGAACGAGCCATCTCCGCCGATTACGATCAGACCTTCGATGCCTTTGTTTTGTAATTGCTCGACGGCTTTTTGCTGGCCTTCCTCTGTCTTGAAGGCTTCGCTGCGCGCCGAATAGAGAATGGTACCGCCGCGATGGATAATGTCGCCTACCGAGCCGAGACTCATCTCCTCAATATGGCCGTTCATCAAGCCTTCATACCCGTGATACACCCCATGCATCTGCACATTGTGATAGGCAGCCCGGCGAACAGCGGCCCGCACTGCGGCATTCATGCCCGGCGCATCCCCACCGCTGGTCAGTACAGCAATCTTTTGCATGGAATCATCCCCTCCATCCATCTAGCATGTCTTCCAACTGGCTTCAGTATGTACCAAAGCGGCTATGAAACATGCTGTATCAGTTGCATTTCGATATCTGTTATACTCTTTTTTCTTTTGTGCCATACTTTTTCAAAGAACTGGCAAAAGCTTTATCCGATTACGATTGTAGCAGATAATCCTTATAGAAAAAAGCAAAAAAACGCCCCCTGCCGATTACAGGGAGGCGTACTCACCAATCTGTTTGAACTTTTCATAACGATCCTGTACTAATTCATCCGGAGACAATTGGCTGAGCTGTTCCAGTTGTTCCAGCAGGACCTTTTTCACCGCGTCAGCCTGCATGGCTACATCGCGATGGGCGCCGCCAAAAGGCTCCGGGATAATTCCGTCGATGACACCCAGCTCCAGCAGATCGGGGGCCGTGATCTTCATGGTTTCTGCCGCGCGCATGCCCAGGCTCGAATCTCTCCAGAGAATCGCCGCCGCACTCTCGGGCGCGATCACGGAGTAATAGGAATTCTCCAGCATGAAGACGCGGTTGCCCACACCGATCGCCAATGCGCCGCCGCTGCCTCCTTCTCCGATGACCACACAGATAATCGGCACGCCAAAAGTAGCCATCTGACGCAGGTTGCGCGCGATCGCCTCGCTTTGCCCTCGCTCTTCTGCCGCTTTCCCCGGATACGCGCCGGATGTGTTGATAAAGCAGATGATAGGGCGGCCAAACTTGTTTGCCTGTTCCATGATCCGCAAGGCTTTGCGATAGCCTTCCGGATGGGCCATTCCGAAGTTTCGGCGGATATTGTCTTTCGTGTCCTTCCCCTTCTGGTTCCCGATGATTGTCACCGGACGGCCATCCAATCTCGCAATTCCGCCGACGATGGCCTGATCATCACCGAACAGACGGTCGCCGTGAATTTCCATGAAGTCCGTAAAGAGAAGCTGAATATAGTCCAGGGTAGTCGGCCGTTCGGGATGGCGCGCAAGCTGTACGCGCTGCCAAGGCGTGAGATTGCCGTATATCTGATCGGCCAATTCCTTCGCTTTTTGTTCTAGGCGCTTCACTTCGTCGGAGAAATCAATGCCCTTCTCCTCGGTGAAGCGGCGCAATTCCTTGATCTTGTCGTGCAATTCTACGAGAGGCTTTTCAAAGGGGAGCTCTCCTGCCATGTTTCCACTCCTTCCCGTGGCGTTGACGTGTGCATCTCAACCAGCTTTGCCAGCGTACTGCGCATTTCCTTGCGGTGAACAACCATGTCCAGTTGTCCGTTTTGCAGCAAGAATTCCGCGGTTTGGAAGTCTTTCGGCAACTCCTGGCGAATCGTCTGCTCGATCACACGACGGCCAGCAAACCCGATCATCGCACCCGGCTCAGCGATATTGTAGTCGCCCAGCGAGGAAAAGCTTGCCGACACACCGCCAAATGTAGGGTTGGTCAGGACGGAGATGTACAACAACCGCTCCCGGTCCAGCTTGGCCAATGCCGCACTCGTCTTAGCCATTTGCATCAGACTGAGGACACCTTCCTGCATCCGCGCTCCGCCTGAAGCAGAGAACAAAATAAAGGGCAGTCGACGGTCGATCGCCCGCTCAATTGCACGCGTGATTTTTTCTCCTACGACCGAGCCCATGCTCGCCATGCGGAAACGGGAATCCATCACTCCGACGACAATGCGGTTGCCTTCGAGCAAGCCTTCTCCGGTCACGACCGCCTCGTTCAGATTGGTGTTGGCCATGTCCTGCTCCAGCTTCTCCAGATAGCCCGGAAAGCCGAGGGGATTGGAGGTGATCAAATCCGTATCAAATTCTTCTGTCAGCACGCCGTCATCCAGCAGCAAGGCCAGACGCTCCGGAGCGGATATGGAATAGTGATACTGGCAGCCTTTGCATACGCGCAGGTTCTTCTCCAAGTCCTTGGAGTAGTGAATTGTCCCGCAGTGCGGGCATTTATTCATCAGTCCCTCCGGAACTTCCTTCTCACGTACGCCCGCTTCTTTGGCCTGATCGCCAGAAGCGGGGACACGTGTGAGGTTTTCCGATGGGACGGTAGCAAATTTTCGCTTTTTGCCGAAAAGGTCTTTCAGCACCTTTGCACCCCACCTTTCTCTTCAGTGAAGGATCGTGCCAAGTACATCCTGGACCTCTTGAAGCTCGCTTTCGGGGACGAGAATCTCGAATTGCTTGGAAACCTTCGCCTCCCGAACCTTGACCAGGAATCCTTCATCTGTCAAACGTTGCTGTATCCGTTCTGCTATTTTTGCGCTAGGAGCGATGTAGATGACCGTCCACATGCTGGCTTCCTCCTTCATCCTCCAATACAGGTCTGGATCATCATATCACAGCCCAAACGCAAGTCGCAAATGGGGGAAATCACAGCTTGCTGTTCTCCAAATGATGCCTCATTTTCTCTACAGCTACCTGGACATCTCCCGCACGGATTGCAGCCATGATCTCCCGATGCTCCTGCAGCGCAGCCTTCGCCCTGCCCTCTCGAGACAGTGATTCGACGCGTACGCTGTTGCTGTATTCAACCAGCGGCGCCCAGATGCGGTGAAGAATCGAGTTGCGGCTCGATCGGCAGATTACACGATGGAACTGGTAATCTTCCTCCGCGGGAACCTCTCCACGCGCTACCCGCTCCTCGGCAGCAGCCAGGATCCGCTCCATTTCCTCAAAATGCTTATCCGTCGCACGACGGCACGCCAGACGAACTGCGTCCAACTCCAACATTCTGCGCATCTCGATCAAATCCTTCTTGGACTTGCCATCCTGCAGAATGAAAAAACCGAGGATATCGATCAAACGATTATGCCGATAATGCTTGAGAAAAGTGCCTTCCCCCCGGCGCGTCTCGATCAATCCGAGCAGCTCCAGGGCGCGCAACGCCTCTCTTACGGAAGAACGACCTGCACCTAATAGCTCCGACAGCTCCCGTTCGGACGGAAGCTTGTCGCCAACCCGCAAGTTGCGCTCCTGTACAATCTGATGGATGTGCAGGAGAATCTCCTCGTACACCTTTCGCTCTTGGGAAGAGTCGAGCACCCTGAATCCTCCTCACTAGATCTTCTGTCGCCTGCACCTCGGCGAGCCGCATACAGCTCGCATGGCAAGCATAGGAGTCTGACCTGCTTTTACACTTCCTGATAGGAAATCGCAGTCAGTTTTTTGGTTTTTTCTTTGACAGCCTCTGGATCGACTGTGATCCGTGCTACTCCGCTCTCCATCGCCGCTTTTGCGACAGCCGCAGCGACATTTGGCGCGACACGCGGGTCGAACGGCCCTGGAATGACTTTATCTGCCGACAGCTCTTCTGCAGAGATCAGATCGGCGATCGCGTATACAGCTGCGCGTTTCATCTCTTCGTTGATCATGGTCGCACGCGTATCCAATGCACCGCGGAAAATTCCCGGGAACGCGAGGACGTTGTTGACCTGGTTCGGGAAGTCGGAGCGACCCGTACCGACGACAACGGCTCCAGCCGCTTTTGCATCGTCCGGCATAATCTCTGGATTTGGGTTTGCCATCGCGAAGATGATCGGATCGCGGTTCATCGAGCGAACCATCTCAGGAGTCACAGCACCTGCTACGGATACCCCGATGAATACGTCTGCGTCCTTCAGCGCATCTTCCAGGTTGCCTTCCATTTTGCTGCGGTTTGTGATTTTCGCCATTTCTTCTTTGACCGGATTCATACCAAATGTACGGCCTTCGTAAACGATACCTTTGGTGTCGCACATGATGACGTCCTTCACGCCCATCGAAACCAGCAGCTTGATGATCGCGATACCGGCAGCGCCTGCGCCATTGATTACGACGCGAATCTCTTCCAGCTTCTTGTCAACCACACGCAAAGCGTTGATCAAACCTGCAGCGGTCACGATCGCCGTACCGTGCTGATCGTCGTGGAAGATCGGGATGTTGGTCTCTTTTTTCAAGCGCTCCTCGATTTCGAAGCAAGCAGGAGCAGCGATGTCTTCCAGATTGACCCCGCCAAAGGTAGGCTCCAATAATTTGACTGTTTCTACGATTTTGTCTACGTCATTCGTGTTCAGGCAAATCGGAAAAGCATCCACGCCGGCGAAAGATTTGAACAATACTGCCTTTCCTTCCATAACGGGCATTGCTGCTTCCGGTCCGATGTTGCCCAGACCGAGCACTGCTGTTCCGTCGCTGACTACTGCGACCAGATTGCCTTTCATGGTGTATTCATACACTTTGGACTTGTCGTCAAAAATATCTTTGCACGGCTCTGCTACGCCAGGGGAATAAGCCAGGCTAAGATCGCGGGCATTGCGGACCGGAACCTTTGTAACTGCCTCCAGCTTCCCTTTATTCAATCTGTGCAGCTCCAATGCTTCCTCTCTGAGATTAGACATCATAACCACTCCATTTCGTGTTTTTCTTTTTGTCATTTCGTAAGTTGTGAAAAAACCGCTTATCCATATTCACCAATAGAAGTGGTCTGACCACTTTTTTGATTATGTTCCCATTATAGCAAAACCCGTTGTCCTGTAAAGTTGCTGAAAAGAGCAAAAAAGAGAGGACATGGTTCATCCTCCCTTATTTTTAGGCAATTCTTTCAGAATTACGCTGTCAGAACCCACAATTTCTCGCGCTTTCTCCAAAAATGACTCATCTGCGTCCACCCGAGTGTCGTCCGGCAAGCGAAGGGTCTGCCTTTTTCCTTCGTAGTACAAAATCACAGGAATCGTTCCTTTTTTCTCGACAAACAACCGGTGAAGCTGCTGCAACGTCGAATCCTGCTCCTGCTCGGGAGCGATTTTGACAAAAAGCACCGACTCTGTCGAAGGCTTGGGCATTTCTTTGGGGAGCGCATCCGCATCCCAGAAGCGGGAGGCGAGCAGCTTGACGGTATCGTCCTGATGGTCGATGCGGGCCTCGGCGATCAGCATGCGTTCCTTGACCAGCAGATCCGCGTATTTGCCATAGACCTGTGGAAAGACGACCAATTCTACCTGTGCCGTCTTGTCCTCCAAGGTGACGAAGGCCATAGGATCGCCTTTTTTTGTCTGGATGCGCCGTTCATGCGCGACCATGCCGAACACCTTGACCGTCTTGTCGCGGGGCAGCTCTGCCAGGGAAGCGATCGCTGCCACTTCTGGCCGACTATACAGATGAGCATATTGATCCAGGGGATGACCCGAGAGGTAGACGCCAAGCAAATCGCGTTCCTCCTGAAGCTGCTGGGAACGGGAAAACGGAGGAACCTCGGGATATTCCGACGGCTTTCGCACCGTCGCCCCGCTCTCGTCTCCCGCGAAGAGATTCATCTGGTCTGCATCCCGCTCAATCCGCTTGCTGTTGGCCTTCCCGACTGCTTCATCGAGCAGGACCAGAACCTGGCTGCGATGTCCCGGCAAGGAATCGAGCGCCCCGCAAAGTGTCAGCGACTCCACCACGCGGCGGTTGACCAGTCTGCCGTCCACACGGGCGCAAAAATCAAAGACATCCCGGTACGGTCGATGCACCCGCTCCTTGACGATGGATTCGATCGCGCCATAGCCGACATTTTTCACAGCCGCGAGCCCAAAACGGATCGCTTCCTGCTCCACCGTAAAAAACGCCTCGCTTTTGTTCACGTCGGGACCAAGGACAGGAAGCTTCAAGCGCCGCGCTTCTTCCGTATACTCGGCGATCCGGTTCTGGCTTCCGATCGACAGGGAGAGCAGGGCAGCCATGAAGGCAAGCGGATAGTTGGCCTTCAGGTACGCCATCTGGTAGGAGATGATGGCGTAGGCGACAGAGTGCGCCTTATTGAAGCCGTAGTCGGCAAAGCGAACGATCAAATCGTAGATCTCGTGGCCAAGTTCTGCTCCGTATCCCTGTCTGACGCAGCCGGCAACGAATTTCTCCCTTTGCTCCGCCAGCAGCTCGCGCTTTTTCTTGCCGACGGCACGGCGCAAAATATCTGCCTCGCCCAGACTAAAGCCCGCCAGCGTCGAGGAAATCTGCATAATTTGCTCCTGATAGATCATGAAACCGTGTGTTTCCTTGAGTATCGGCTCCAGTACGGGATGGGCGTACGAGACTTTGCTCTCCCCGTGCTTGGCAGCGATGTACTGCGGGATGATCTCCATCGGTCCGGGACGGTACAAGGCGAGAACGGCGATAATGTCGTCCAGGTCAGTTGGCTTCAGCTCGCGCAGAACGTTGCGCATGCCGGCAGACTCAAGCTGGAAGATGCCTGTCGTCTCTCCCTGGGAGATCATCTGGAAGGTCTTAGCGTCGTCGGTCGGGATCTTGTCCGGCTCGAGGCGCACCCCCTGCTGTTCAATATGCCGCAGCGTTTCCTGGATAATGGTCAGGTTGCGCAAGCCGAGAAAATCCATTTTCAACAGGCCGACTTCCTCCAGGATCTCCATCGGATACTGCGTCAGGGCGAGTCCCTCGTGTCCGGTCTGAAGAGGGACATAGTGCGTTAGCGGATCGCGCGAGATAACAACCCCCGCCGCATGGGTCGAAGCATGTCGCGGCAGTCCTTCCACTCCCTTGGCAGCTTCGATCAGCCGGGCTGCCTGCTTGTTTTCGGCACACAGCTTGCCGATGTCAGGATTGATCTGCATGGCCTTGTCGATGGTCATGCCTGGCGACTGCGGGATCATTTTCGCTACCCGATCGACCAGCCCCAGGGAGAGACCCAATGCTCGCCCAACATCGCGCACCGCTGCCCGGGCAGCCATGGTCCCGAACGTAATAATCTGCGCGACGCGATCATGTCCGTATTTATTGGCTACATAGTGGATGACTTCATCTCTTCGTTCTACGGAAAAATCAATGTCGATATCCGGCATCGTCACCCGCTCGGGATTGAGGAAGCGTTCAAAAAGCAGATTGTAGCGCAGCGGATCGACATTGGTAATGTTCAAGACATACGCGACAAGACTGCCTGCTGCAGAGCCGCGTCCAGGTCCGGTGGCAATCCCGTTCTCATGGGCGTAGCGCATAAAATCCCAGACGATCAGAAAATAGTGGGTAAAACCTGTCCGCGTGATGATCGACAGCTCATGCTCCAGGCGCTCTCTGATTTGCGGGCTGATCTCGCCGTACCGTGCCAAGCAGCCCTTTTCACAGAGCTGACGAAAAAAATGTGTCGGATCCTCCCCTTGCGCCAACGGATATTCCGGCAAAATATGCTCCCCGAAGACAAGCTCCAGTGAACAGCGCTCAGCGATCTCGACTGTGCGGACTAACGCATCAGTCGCATAAGCAAAGGAGGCTGCCATCTCCTCCGCGCTTTTCAGGTAATACTGATCCGTCTCGTAGCGCAGACGATTTTCTTCCCCGACGGTTTTGCCCTCTCCGATCGCAAGCAAAGTATCGTGGATGATGTGATCCTGCTGCCGGACGTAATGGACATTGTTGGTCACCACCAGGGGAATGCCGGTCTCCTCGCTTAGCTTGACGAGGCGGGTATTCAGTCTTCGCTCGATTTCCAGTCCGTGATCCTCAAGCTCCAGATAGAAATGATCGGGTCCAAACAGCTGCGCGTACCATAGCGCCGCTTCTCTTGCACCACGAGCATCGCCCTCAAGCAAAAGCCGGGACACCTCTCCTTGCCTGCAGGCGCTTAGTGCAATCAAGCCTTTGCTGTGGCGCGCCAGCACCTCTTTGTTGACGCGCGGCAGAATGTAGTCTCCTTCTGTATGGGCGATCGTCGCCAGCTTCAGCAGGTTGCGGTATCCCTCTTCGCTTTCGGCAAGCAAAACGAGGTGGCTTGGCGCAGGAGCATTCCTCACCCGGTCCTGAAGGTTGCCACAGGTCAGGTAGATTTCCATGCCGATGATCGGCTTGATCCCCGCCTGCTTGCACGCCTTATAAAACGGAATCGCCCCGTACAGGTTGGCATGATCGGTAATCGCCAAAGCTGTCATGCCCATTTCCGCTGCTCGCGCCACCAATTGATCGATTCGCGCTGCCCCATCAAGCAGGCTATATTCTGTATGCACGTGCAAATGGACAAAGGCGCTCATCGTCTACTCTTCCTCTCTTTGCTATTTGTTCTTCTATTATACCGTTACTAGAGCGTCGAGTCGTACAATCACATGCACCTCATGATTATTCCAGCATCGACGTTAGCCATTTTTCAAACTTGTTTGCACTCATGATTTCGTGTGTGACAAATTCTCCATCGTAAAACAGTCCAAAAGTGGTCCAGACGGTTGGGGCTTGCTTCGCCTCTTCTCTCGTTGTCAAACGAACGGTCCGAAAGCTGATTCCACGTCCTTCTGCTACCTTTTGCAAATCTTCCAGGACGCCGACCGCGAACGGACATTGTGCCGTGTAATAAATCACAACGCCCTTTTCCTTGCTGATTCCTTGGTTTACCTGTTGTGCAAACGAAGGCGGCGCTGCACGATCATTCAAAGGCAATGACGCTAATTGAAAATAGGGCCGAGCTTCATCTACGATGCTGAATCCCATATGTTCAAAGAAGCGTTTCTCACTCAAAAAGGGAAGTTTTTTTGCTCCTACTATATGTATGAGCCCATCCATCCCACGCGAAATGGCATCCTCCTTGCATTTTTGCAGCAAGGCTTTTGCGTAGCCGGAGTCCTTATATCTGCCGGAGACCCATAGACAATTAATGTACATATAATTCGGTGCCTGAACAGGAGCCCAAGCCATCTCAGCCGGCAAATACTCGATGAAGACCTTTGCCCGTTCGTTCAAACGGTAAAATACTAATCCCTCATCCATTCGCTCCGACAGCCACCGCTTCTTTTCCAGTACCGCCTGCTCATATTGTTTTGCACCCAAAGCGCAGCATAGGTGTTCATGATCGATATTGTCTTTCGTCAATTGCAGGTACGCCACATTGCCGCCCCCTTCGTTTTCCCCTCATAATCGTGTGCAATCTTATTTCATCAGATTTTTCGATACAAAACAAGAACGAATGTTCCCTATCGGTTCATTGCCTTCCCGACCGTCATCTGATAGGATAGAACAAGATTGCTAGAGAGGATGACGCTTTCGCATGTGGAACGCCTTTTTCATGACCGGGGTTCTCGCTACGCTGGTATCCAGCGTGTATTACAGCATGACTGCCCGCAGACGCGGAATCCATCCGCTGGAATCCCGCATGACGCTGGGAAAGATGAACATTTCCATGGGAATTCTCGTGGCTTTGCTTGGTTTCAATCAATTTACCTTTGAAGAACTGGATACGATCCGCATTGTGATCGCTTTGCTGCTGATTTTTGTCGCAGCAGTAAATCTTTTTTTGGGCTCTCGCAATTATTTTCGCTATCGCGATGCATGGCGCAAGGAAGTGAAAAGCGAGAGATGATTGGCAGTCCCTTAGGCTTCTGGTTGGCTTTTTCCTGTTTTACCATCTGTTTATTCTGGCTAAATCCCTTTTTCTTACGCTATAATGAACCTGTGTGACATCCTAATGCTTCAGACAACCCGAGTGCAGTGCCGACGGTTGTCCTTTTTTATTTTCCGGGGATTCACGCTCATGCTACGGTTTGGCCCACAGTTCCTCCGGATTCAGCTCATAGATCCCGTCCTCGCGGTACATATAGTGATTCATGACGAATTCCCTGCGGATAGTCGCATAGTCCTCATGGAACTGGCGGATGTATTCGTTGATCTGCGCTTCGGTATACTTTCGCCCTTTTTCCAAGCCACGCACCATGTGTTCAAAAACGATCAGCTTTTTCTTGCGCTGGGCGGGGATCTGCTTCAAGCGTCCGTCGGCAGTAAAAAATGTTCGCAATACCTGTAAGCTTTCTACCAAGGGCCTGCCGCCTCCTTCGTTCGCTTCTTTCCCTTCCTCTTCCCAAAGACTCTCATCCGTTCCTTTTTTCGCATGCTCGAGCACGTTTACGATCGCCTGTGACAGCCTCTTAACGTTGGCTTCATGCAGGTAGAAGTAGATCGTGTTTTTATCCCGTCGCTCATAGACAAGTGCGGCTTCGCGCAGCTTCGCCATGTGATGCGTAATCGTCGGCGGAGTGACGCCGAGCTTTCCTGCCAGCGCCTGCCCATGCAAGGGACCGTTCGCCAGTATGGCCAGGATGCGGATGCGTGTCGTGTCTCCCATGGCTTTGTAGAACGTAACCAGTTGATCGAGTTGCACGTACGGTGTCCTCCTGTTCGTTTTTTTGCTTGTCTAATTCGATATGTATCTAATTATAAAGTAGATGAGTTTACATGCTTTGTCAATTGGAGTCTATCGGACTTTAGTGGAGGAGAGGAAAAAGGGGGAAACGCTCCAGGCGGGTTGGGATCTTTGCTGGGGTCATTCCTGTTCGTCTCCACTCCAAAGGCGGAACCGCGGCCAAAAGCAGCCGTCTCAAGGGAGCAATTCAGGGTGTAGAGTAGAGAACTGACGCTTTCTGGCGACCGTTTGGTCGCCTTACTCCTATCAGTTCCCCCTCATCAAACCGTACGTGAGGTTCTCCCTCATACGGCTTTCCGATGTTCTTC
>Ga0182742_1001348_pt1 | contig 31896 bp, 25 predicted proteins | sample eDN5th37CBELigMG_FD_128880 | JGI IMG/M metagenome (GOLD analysis project Ga0182742, IMG submission 128880) | Enriched Miracle-Growth compost microbial communities from Emeryville, California, USA - eDNA 5th pass 37_C BE-Lig MG (version 2)... ... | reverse complement strand
GCATTTTCTCCTACTATTTCATGACCATACAGCTTAAATGAGTCAAAAATCAACAATATTATTTAACAAAGCCTTCTTTTTAAAAGGACTTTTTCAGCAGTCCCGGACGGTTCTGCCGTTTCACTTCTAGGAAAGGATTTATCAGATAAAACGAGAGATTCATCCCTATACTTCCCAATTCACCTTTATCATCTACACCTACTCTCTCCTCTATTGGAACTACAAAACTTGGGTCAGGCAAACTATGTGAAGCCTTTTCTTCTATTTTAGAATCATTAGAAATGACTACATCCGTTTAAAACTAGAGCAATTACAAACACTAGGAAACATTTCCTAATCTAATCCCCTCGTTAACATATAGGTAAATGCTAGTTTAGCGAAGCGCTTTCTTGTTATTTCATTCATTAAATCAATCTGAATAGAGAAGAAGCTAAAGGTAACTTATTAAAACATCATACAGGTACAAAGAACAACTCAATTAATAAATGGTTAATAGAACCTTTTATTCGCTTTAATAACAATTTACGTAAGATTGAATTATAAAAGGCGCACGGTTTCGACACGAATTACAAATAGCCATATATCCCGATTTTTTAATCGAATATATGGCTTATTTCACTTATTATCTGCTACATTCCACCTGAATTATTTTTGGCTAGGGTATTTATTTAAAACTTCAGATTTTTAATAAATACCGAGAATTCACTCAGAAGTTTTTAATCCTTCATTAATTCCAACAATATCTTAAATAGCTTAGAAGGCTGGTTCTCAAACACATCAATAGTAACAACCTTATCCTGATTCTTCTTTTTTAATCTAACTTCTCGTTTCTTTTTATTCAATTCAATTTCTATATTTTTTATAGAGTACGAATTGACATAAGCGGCTTCATCAAGGTTCCTCTCATTCAGCGACACCTTAATACGATTGGAAACTCGACGCAGCATTCTCCAAATAATCAATTCATTTCGGGACTTCAGGAATAACTCAGGTAACTCCTTAGCTTCTTTCATTAAATGAATGGAAGTCATCGCATAATTCGCAATTCCATAATGTACGGGGCGAATGACCTCCGAAAGCTTGTCCCAATAATCCACGTGAAATCTTACTTGTTCCTCATGATTTATTGCTACAATCGTAATATCCGTTATTTTCCCGTATTCACTTACACCATGTTCTTTCGCTACACCATTTTTTACATATAAAGCAACATACTTTGCCTCCTGCCAGTTCTTCTTTAATACAGAAACAGGCATCTGATAATAGCCCTCTCGAATAAAGTTGAAATAGTCTTCCTTTGAAGCTACCAATCCAACCAGTACCTTCTCATCAAAATCTGAAAACCATTGTTCCTTTGATCCCTTTGGTAAAATGCCTTCTTTCTGTAATTCCTCAGGGCTGCTGTCAATCAGCCTTTCCACAAACTGTTCCACTAAAGTGGTGGCATTCGGTAAGAATGGCAACGCGCCAATATTTACTTTATCGATACTTTTATAAAAATGATGATTTTGATAAATCTCCTCTCCTCCCCATGGAAAAAGAACATACGCGCCAAACGCTGTCCTTTCATAAGGTCCATCATTTTCAACAACGATTGAATCCCTGTATCTATGCATAGTATTAATATCATCTTCCATTGGACCAGGACTACCATAGCGTGACCAATAATAGCTTCCCCGCTGCGCATACTCAATGCGGTACTTCGCATCAAAAATATAATGATAGCAATAGTCCTTCCCTTTTTTCTCAATGCTTAACATCGTATCCGGCTTTTGCGGAAGAGTGGGTAGATTTCCTTCGTATTTCTGATACGTTAAAGTAATCTTTTCCTTCGTAACAGGATGCTGAAACACTCGCTTTGCAGTTCGATTGGATTCTAAGTTCACAAACAATCCCTCTCGATTGACTTTTACAATGTCCTGACTAAGCAGCTTATATTTTTTATTTAATATTTGTCCCAATTTTAAATAGGTCCAGTATTCATAGAGTGTTGCTACATCCTTAACGGACATCTGATAGAACTTCCCTTGCAGTGTCAGTCCTTTTGAAACCGTTAAATAGATTTGATAGGCATCCCGATAACCGGCTGCCATTTGGAGAACTAAGCTGTACACCGACCGCTCAAGCCGACCTACTTGTTTCCAAAAATTACTTCTCTGTTTTTCATCCAACAGTTTAATCATTTTTTGAACTTTATTAATCAACTCGGAATCAGGATTTTCATTCAGCCATTTTCTTTGTTTAGAAATTCGCTCAGATAAGTTCTCAAGCTTATCTATGAGTCGACTCATCATATACTTAATCAATCGATTTTCTAATGTATCATGTGTTAATACCTTCTTCATTTGCAGGCCTTCCCGTGGCATCAATGTGCGATTTTGTACAGCAATGCCATTTTCTACTTCTACAAACAAGGTTGGCCTTTTTCGTAAATACGCTCTTCCTATGGAATCAATCCTGCGAAGCTGATCTCCTCTCGCTCGTACATATTCATTCTGTAAAAGATGGTGCGGCTGTTGCTCTATTCGATTAACAGCCTTTAGGAACTGCTCAAAGTGTGTACTAATCAGCCGATAAAATTCTACCATTGATGGAGCTCCGTCCAATTTTATGCTAGCACCTAAGTAGGTCTTACGAATAAAATGATAGGCTAAATTATAAATTTCATCGTTTACTTCCTCTAGAAGCTTTCGATAATCGCTTTTGTAATCCAGCTTAGTTGGAAAAATCTCTAATGTAACCTCTAACAGAGTTTCTCTTTCTGAACGAATTTCAAACGTAGAAAACCCTACTTCATTTTGAAACTGAAGATTTCCCATCAGCATGGGACGAGAAGCAATCTTTACATTAGACACAGCTTTCCTCAGGAGTGGATGTTCATGATAAAAGGTTAATTCCGTCTCCCCTTTCGGTATCACCATTAGCTGATAGATGCCATTTTCGAAAAAAATCGGCCTTAAATCCTCTGAATTATCCATCATCTGCTGCTGATTAATATCATACACCTGAATAGATTGTACTCCTTTTCCATGAACAGAAAAGTCCATTGAATCGTGATAATCCATCGAACGATATTGGCGCAACCCTTCGTATCGTTCGTGAAATGGCTTTCCTTTTATCACGAGGGATAGGTCCTCCGTTTCAATAAATATAAGCTCAATATCCTCACGAAATCCAGAAGGAAGTGAAGCCATCATCCCTTAACCTCCTTAGCATCTCAGCCACTTTGCCAGCGCTATTCGGATACTTAGTCGGTAAAATGCTAGCCTCATAGCTGTCATCATCCGCATATTCTCTATTTGTAAAGAGCCGATACAGCTCCTTTAACACCCTCTCCACACGTGAATCACTCCCCATCATTCGCGGCAGTATTTTCTGGAGGATACAATGGTCCAAAGCTTCTTCATACGACATAAGCTGATCCTCTGCGTTATAAGCGAGATAAAAACAAATTTCATCCCTCACACGGTATCCAACATGAGCATTCATAATTTGGAGAGATTTGTTTATTTTGTCAAGCTCCTCTGTTGTCTGAACAACAAGGTCTGGATAATCAGCGTAAACATCCTTAAGATGCAAATACTTCGATGCTAGATTTTCATTAAAAATAGGTACCGGGGCAACATCTTTGATTTCCTTGAGGAATTCAAGGTAGCTCAATTCAACTCGATTAAACTCTATGGTATTCGCCCGGTCTAATACTTTTTTACTAAACGGATGTGTGGTTTCATCCATGTTAACTGTCCCAATTATGTATAAGTTAGAAGGAACCTTTAGATTCTCTCCTATTAATTCCTTTGACAAGAGATTTGAAGTAATGATTTGGTCATTTTCCCATCTTCGGGTTTCCATCACGCTTAATATATCGCTAAAATAATACTCTACACGTGCCAGATTCATTTCATCCAGTAATACAAAAAATGGCAAATAAGGAGTTTCATTTGCCTGTTTAATAATCTTTGTTAACGGGCCTTCTTTAAAATCTCCCTTTATGTCAACATAGCCTAATAGATCAGAACCATCGTTCCAATCAGGGCGAATAGGAATTAAATGAAACTGACCGTTTTCTTCTGTCGCTCCAAGGCTTTCTGCAAACCATTGAACGATTTTGGTTTTGCCGGTTCCAGAGATGCCAGATAAGATGACGAATGGCTTGGTTTTTATGGATAAAAATAAGTTTATTACGTCTTCTCTAGAGTAAAGAAATCCTTTTGACCCTATGTAGGAGTGAATATGATTTACAACTTCTATTTGAGTTAACAATGTCTTTGGTTTCAACTTACTAATTTCAGGTGGTTCATTATCAATTAAGTCTTTCATAAAATTAAATCCCTCTTGTGAAACTTCAAAAATGGTTGAAGAACCCATTACAGGGCTACCAATAATTCCAATATCCGCCACAAAGCTTGAACCTCTATAATTAACAGGAACATCTAAAGTCCTTGTCCAATTAACACCAACTCTTTGTCTCCAATTCGCCCCAGTTGCTCTTATATATTTTTCAGGATTATCCTCAACAAAAAAGGATTTATTAACTATCCCATAGCCAAGAAAACCTTTATTACCTGTGTAAGCGATTATGTAATCACCTTCAGATATATTATTAATTATATTAATATGCTTCGTAACTGAGGAACTCGTTTCTCTACCATATTCATACTGCATGGCTGCAACATCAAATTGTTTTGATTTCTCCCAGACGACAGAATCTTTAGAGAAGTAAACGTTAAATAACCAAAACCTTGTTTTTTTGCTCAGTTCATAATCAATTTTGCTATCATAAGCTATTTGAGGAAATGAATCAGATTTTCTAAATTGAGTATTCTCTTCTTTAATTAAAGCTTTATATTTCCCTGTATGAACCCATTCTAACCATAGAGTAGGAGCATTCTCAGAAAAGGGATTGTTATTATGAAGGTCTTTTATCCATTCCCTACTAATAGTCGGTACATCTAAAATAGTAAATATAGCTTTATAATTTTGGAGTATCTCTTCATTTTTGGGAGTTGAAATTACCATTAGCTCTTCTGACTCATTCACCTCTGATGCACCAGGAACAGCAAGCCCTTTAAATACAACATCCCTCCCTTTTGTTCCTTTTGAAAAAACAAAAAAAGGTGGAATGTTTTTGCGATTACCATTATGAAGCAGATTAAATGAATACTTCAAAATTAAATTTCCTTTTTTTGGTGTATCATGTAAATCTCGTCCAGGTACTCTATTGTCTCCGTAATATATAAATTTACCTGTCTGATTTTCAATGTAATCAGGCCAATCTTTTTTTGATAAATCAGAGTAAAGAATGCAAAACTTAGTATTCATTCCATTACGAGCCCCGACTGGCCTAAAACCCCCTTGATTTTCACACCCCATCAATTTTGATAAAGGGTCATCACCTGAATTTCCTTTTTTTCCGCCTTCGTATGTACCATCAATTATTAATTCAGCATCTGGAAGGTCTTTAAAAGAAATAACTGGATTTGTTATCATATATCCACCTCTTATTTCAAACATGATTACAGTTCTATATAATTATAATTTTACTTAAAATAATTCTCGGGTATTTTTGTCATTTTCATTCACAATTATTGCGAAGTGTGGTTATGTATTCATTTTAATCCGATAGTTTTATGATTCGGTTTTTCCATCTGCTTTTATAATATGCAAGATATTTTTCCGAACATTTTTTGTGAATAGTTATTATTAAGCCCTCTATTTTACAGATTTATTAAAAAGGTTAAATCATGTAGATACATCCGTTTGTTTATATAATAGTTGGGCTGATTACCTTTTTTCTTCCCTCTCCCAATAAAGTTAGCATTATCTCATGAATACTTCTTTCTTCTCATGATTTCATGGGTACCTAATATTCGACACCTTCTATCCCTATTGAGAGATGAGGATATATATTGAAAAGATTTAACTATGTTTAAGATGAGGGGGCGTCCTAAGCTATAAACATATAAAAGTTATGTACCTATTTATTTTAAGAAACTTTATTGATACTTTACTACTAGTATCTTTTATTTATCTTTTGGCTGCTCCAGAAAAAATCAGCACTAAATCTATTCAGAAATTACTTTTGGATTAATCATTAATCTTTGGCCGCTCCCTCTAATCTCAATAGAATTTTCCCAAACATAACATTTCCAATGTTCTCCTTCCTTATCATTTACATGTATATTTTCCGATGTCATTAGTTTTCTTAACTCTTCAAAGTTCGCATAATAGACTTTATTTCCTTCTAATCTAACAGCAAGGACAGATACATCTGCTTTATCTAACAAATCTACTTGTTTACTGGTTAAATCAAACCATCCATGTCCTCTTGCATGAAGCTTTGAGGAAGGAGTACAAACTACTATTTTCAAATCTCCTCGTAATCCTTGATACATAATTTGTTTTCCTTTTATGGTAGTAAATGTACAGCCAAAAGTTTCATTTAAGGTTTTAATTACTATATTTTTATTAGGAACCGCCATTTCATAACCTCCAAATCTATTTTAAATTTATACTAACATATAAGTCTGCAGTCCATGCTTAGCATTTTTTTAACTAACAATCATCTTTAAATACAGGGATATCTAACCACAACTTTTACTCTATTTGTCAGTTGATTATTCCCCCCTCCATTCTGTATCATAAAAAGGATACAGCTTTACCATAGTTGGTTTATTCCATTCCATGAAACCATTCTATAAATAGAAGAGTCTAATTTCTTTAATTAATAGTTTAATTGTCTGATATAGATTTTTTATCCATAAGATCATCATCTTTTTAATCAAATATATGATACAATAGTGGAAAGCAATACGAAAGGGTGTTCGATTTGGAAGACCAAAATATGATTAGAGTCATTGAGTTGTTCGCTGGAGTCGGCGGCTTCCGACTGGGCTTAGAAAAAGCAGATAGTAACATTTTTCATACCGTTTGGGCCAATCAATGGGAACCATCCAAAAAGGCGCAGGATGCTTTTGCCTGTTATGCCGGGCATTTCCAAACGGGAGTGGATGAATATAGCAATCAAGATATTTCACAAGTACCTGTAGAGGTCTTTCAACAATATAAACCAGATTTAGTAGTCGGCGGGTTTCCCTGTCAGGACTACTCTGTTGCACGTTCCCTTTCAGGTGAAAAAGGCCTTCAAGGGAAAAAAGGCGTGTTATTCTGGGATATTAAAAGAGTCGTAGAAAGTACAAAGCCGAAATATGTCCTGCTTGAAAATGTCGATCGACTACTCAAATCTCCTTCCAAGCAGCGCGGGCGGGATTTTGGCGTGATGCTTGCTACATTTAGAGATTTAGGCTATACCGTTGAATGGCGTGTGATTAATGCCGCTGAATATGGACATGCCCAGCGGCGAAGAAGAACGTTTATCTTTGCCTACAAGCATGATACTCCTTATGAAAAAATGATGAGAGAACTTCCACTCAAAGAGTTAGTCTATCAATCTGGATTTTTTGCCGAAGCTTTTCCGGTTAAAGACGTGCCTGTAAAAAATCGTGAAGCAGACACCGAGTTAACTTCGGAGGATATTGTTGAGATTTCTGATCAATTTTCCTTTAACTTTTTTCCAGCCGGCATCATGAGAGATGGTCAAATTTATACCACTCATCCAGAGCCTGTTGAATGTGAACCCACTCCATTGGGCAGCCTCCTTCAGAATGAAGAAACCGTTGAGGAAAAGTACTACCTTACATCAGAAATGGCAGCGAAATTCGAGTATTTGAGAGGCGCTAAGAAAATTGAAAGAACAGCTGCTAATGGGCATCAATATATCTTTTCAGAAGGCGGCATGTCACCAACGGATGATTTGAAATTACCAGGCAGAACAATGCTGACAAGTGAAGGTTCTGTTAATAGAAGTACTCACATCGTTGAAGTGAATGGCCGGAAAAGATTTTTAACTCCATTAGAATGCGAAAGACTGAATGAATTTGAAGATAATTGGACGATGGGGATGTCTGAACGCATGCGATATTTCTGTATGGGCAACGCCCTTGTCGTCGGATTAATTAAAACCATGGGCAAGCATATCATCGCCATTGATAAGACTAATAAGAATAACGAAATGGAAGAACAGGATGCAAGTGCTCAACAAGCAGTGTAGCAAGAAGAGCTTGGAATATACTCCAAGCTCTTTTTCTTTCAATCCAATCCATCAACGTATTACATTTTTTTAAAAGAATAAAGCCCACTCACTCATAGTCAGTTATCAAGGACCTATTCATTCATTACGATTTCCCCGCTCTCTCATTCAGCAGTCAGTTTTTTGTATTATGTTTGAAGCAAAAATAGAAAAATGCGCCAGTATAACATTTGGCGCATTCAATAAATATTTCCTATGCATTCCAGCTTGGTTAGTTCAAGAGCTCTTTCAGTTGACTTAATAGATAGCTGTTATTCATCCAGAAGCTTTGCTTTTGCATCCACCGGCCATCCGGCAGCTGTTCAGCATCAGCATAAGTTCCATCTCCAATTCTTTCGCCATTCTCCAAAATATAAAATCTTTTTTGGCTATGTGGTCTTATATGAATAATGGGATTATCATTCTTTTTAGGCAAGTTATTCTTAATCACCACTCCACTTGCCGTTTGTTGTTTCGTCAGCTTGATGCCGTTCGCAACAACGTCGCGTATGTTTTCCCATCCTACTCTCACAACATTTTCCAAATCTGAATTCGGCATATTCCAAAGCTGACAGCCTTTTAACTTATACCCCTCTCCCTCTCTTTTGAAAACGACAAACAAAAATTTGGTTTCTTCAAAATAAGAATAAAGTGTGGAATCCTCCCATTCTTCATTGACAAATTCCATGAGCTTCATTTGAGGTAAAGGGCTGCTCTCCTTCATGTTTCCGTTCTCTTCAATTCGAATGGCTTTCACTACAATATTGGCTTTAACAAATTCAGTCGCCCTATTCGACCTAATCCCCAGCATTCGATAGGCTAAATCAATCCATTGAGCTTTATTATTGTTATATTCACGTTCAAAGATCTTACATAGTTCCTTGTCACTATAGCCTATGTAAGCGTTGATTCTAGAAATAATCAGTTCTTCAAAGGTTGTATGTTCAAGTTCTTTCGTATGATGAATGATTGGTTCATAGGTATCGACATTCTGAACAATATATTTGTTCAGAATGTAGGTCATATACGAATTCTTAAGGCAAAACGCACGTTTTCTTGCAGGTATATCGGGTGCATAATACTGCGGTACAGTACTTTTTAAAGCTGTAGAACCTTTTGTGCAGGCTCCCAGGTACATCGTATCCCCCTCAGAAAGTTCATGAGCCTGCCCATTTTGAATCTTACATATAATTTTTTCAAAGTCATCCCTGATGATTTTCAAATCCTCTTCCGGCGGTGAAAACAATTTCACAAATTCAATCGGGTACAATAGATTATTTCCAAGTTCTTTATTACGATGATAATAGACAAGAAGTATGATTTTTATTTTATCCCATACATGAGAGGCATAGAAATCCAGTTCAACCGGTTTATCATAACTTATCATTGTAATCACTAACCGCTCTCCAGCGCGAAGCTGACCCTTTTTTGACTTTTCAAAGGGTGTGGCTTTCAATTCGACACCAGCTTCATGAAAATCGGCCTGTTGGTCACTATTGGCTTTATACTTGAAATAAATCTCTTCCAGAAGATTTCCCAGTCCGCCTTTTCTTTTCGCATTTCCATATTGATTGATGACACTTGCTTTGACTTCCTCACTGAACTCAGCATCTTGAATGACATCCATAAAGGTTTTACCTATGAGTCGCTGAGCAAATTGTTCAATGCTTAGCGGATCACTTGCGTCAAAAGGTAAACTGCCAGCCATCACTGTTCACTCCCTAAGGTTGATTTTTCAAACCATCGTCTTCCGAAACCCTTTTGCCTCATAATCCTTAGAGTCAAAATCCTTTACAAACGTTGAAATGGTTTCCTCTGGATCCTTAGAGGCAACAAAATAAAGGAATACTGCCTGTTTTGCCCTTGTCAAGGATACATAAAGAATGCGCTTTTCTTTCTCTTCGATTTCTATATAATCGTCATAGTAATCATTGGTTGTCCTCAGTTTTTTCTTTTTCAAATTCTCAATTTCATCTTTGTGCGGATAATAAAAAATACTGAAGTCAAGGATGAACACATAATCAAACTCGAGGCCTTTTGTTGTTTTGGCTTCAAGGAAATAAATCTGCGGTCCACGTTTCTTTTCCCTGTCTGTGCTCTCACCTTCTACCCTTTGAATATACGTATGAAAAGAAAAAAAACGTCCGAGAAAGTTTCGCATCTCATGTTCACGTTGAATATCGTGTTGCCGGTGAATAATGGCAAACGTCGCTTCAGGGTTGGCGTCATATAATGCTCTGATCTTCTGACCAATTTCGGTCAGCATTTTTTTATACTCGGTAAACCTTTGAATCACTGGCTTATCTCCCTGGCGCGGAAAATACTTCTCGTCATCGTACCGGGAATCTTCCTGCGACCGGGAAAATTTCAGGGAATTCGCCAGTTTCATGATTTGGAAGGTGGATCTCCAATTCCGCTTCAGCACGACATTATTTCCACTCTGTACATTGATTCCCAGAGCACGGTATGAAAACGGACTGCTTTTATAGATTCTCTGCCGTTCATCACCGCTCAGCGTCAGTGTTCCTTTATTAATATTGACAAGCACTCGCAGTTGCATCGGCTGCAAATCTTGTACTTCATCAATAAAGATATGATCGTATTTATTTTTATCCAGCAAGCGGTGAAGATTCTCCATGACTTTTAATGCATAATCTTCACGGTCAATCCGGTTATAAAAATCCCTCTTTTGATCTCTCACATAATGTTCAAAGAGTCTGAATATCGTTCGGCGCTGTTTCACTGAAAGACTTGGCAGCTTTCCGCGTCCGACTCGCTCGCAATTCAAATAATCCTCCAACGTAATAAAGCCATTGCCCTTCATCCAAGAAAACTCCTCATAGAGAAAAACGGTGTTTCTTGTTTTCTTTATCGTATGGATCGACGGGAGCTCCTTAAATTCTTCCGTGTCCAATAAATCAAACAGCCGCAGCATCGTGGCCCGTACATTGTCTTCGTGCCGATTCAGATGGGTGTGGCTCGTCTGAAAAAATCTTACAGGGATCCCCATTGATTTAAGCAAATAATGGGCCAGCTCATGAAAGGTATAAAAATGAACGGTATGATGATGTTCTTTCAGCTGTTCATAATACTGGGACTGTTTAAAGCGGTTTTCGGCATCCTTGACGAGCTCTTGGTTAAAGGAAACAAACAGGAATCGTTTCCCAAAGTCCTCGGACATTTTTTGCATCATTCGGGTCAACAGTGTGATACTTTTCCCGCTGCCGGCAATCCCTTTTACAAGCAAATGAGTGGAACTCATCTTCGCCACCTTTTCCTGCTCGTCGCTCAATTCAATATTGCGAAGGAATTGGGTGGTATGCTTCGAGATATCTTCTTCCATACTCGGAACATATGAGAGGGCATCTGATAAAGTGGAAAAAGCGTCATCCAGTTTGCCTTTATCATAATCGGTTTCAGGCAAGATCCCTGTCATGGTCATCAAACCCCTTTCTCGAAATATCTACCGCATAATAGGCATCCTCACAATAATCGGAATGCGGGCACAGTTTACAAAGTACCGATGGGCTTCCATCTGCCAATGCACCATGTTGAGAGGCCATTTGCCCAATCATTTCCGACTTTTGCCTCCTTATGCCGCTCGGAGGAGAAAATGCCGTCTGCCAAAGCTCATTTTGGAAAGCTCCACGGTGGGTTAGAAATTGAAAATATAGCATACTTTCAGGATAATCTATTTCATTCAACTTCCGCCTTTTGCCCAGACCATATTTGCGCATGCCTGCCACATAATCTTGATTCATGTTCTGATCGACAATGGTTCGAAGGGAAATCTCCGTCATGTACGGAAACATGGTACCAAGCAAATCGATGATTTCCGATTTGATTTTTCCGGCGGATGCATAAATCTTCACCAAGTTTCCAACTAGAAAACCTAAATGAAACGGTGAATGATAGCTGGAAAATCCCCCTACTAGCGTACTGTAGGAAAACCGCTTTTTACATAGAACCATTTCCGCAAATTCTTCCTGCGGCAACTTGGCCAACCCTTCTTGTATAAGGGAAGCATCAATCGGTTGGGGCGTATATTTCGGCTCCATATACTCATAGTCAAAGCCGTCCTCTTGTTCATTATCCTCAAGCTCCAAGGTCTGGATATAGATGGATTTATCTAAGTTCTCATATTCATTCCAATTTCGAACCCACGAAAGACGGATATTCTTCTGAAAGCATAAGGCACAAAAGAACAGATACCGTGAAAAGGCTAATGAATGTTCCTTCCGAAAGGCATACATATCTGTCGAACGATTATCAAGCTTGTTAATTAACTCAAATGACAGCGGCCATGGCATTGGTGAAGAAGTTTCCGGAAAGTGCTGCTCATCCATCCCGCAAAGATGTAATTCTTCAATATTCTCATACAAAATAAGACCGTCCAAATCCGCCATTTTGTATAGATGCAGCGTATGCTCTTCCGCTTTATCTCTTTCTGCTGACGAAGAATCGAGCGAACCGATTTGATTTTGGTCCGGATCCTCCAGCCCATTTTTCAAATAGACGATGATGGCATCAGAAAGATCGCCTACATGGTAAAGATGCTCATCATCTATCGGTCTTGTCAGCATCTCCTCAAGCACTTCTACTAGCTTACGTTCTACTTCGTTCATTAGTGAACTTTTCAAATTCGAGTCATGTAAGAGCTGCTGAATCCGCTGGAAATGAGTCTTGATCGTGATTCGTTCCTCTTGAATATTGACAAGCCAACGCGCATCTTTCACTAGTTTTTCAAGAAAGAGCTGCAGTTTTTTCAAGACACGCAAAGATACGGAAAAATAGGAAAACCGCAGCATCGGGCTTACCCTCACAGCTTCCAAATAATCATTTTTGTTTAATTTATATTTCCTGAAATGTTGGAGCGATGAACGCTTCGCTACAATCAGCTTCTGAAACTGTGCCAGCCACTCCTCTGCCGTCCGACAGTTTGAAAAATACGGCAAAACCGCTTTCAGCTGCGCCGTATACTGACGGGCATTCTCTCCGTCAGCCTCAAGCCAGCCGGAAGCAAAGGATTCCATGAGGATTTTATCATCCAAAAGATACGCTTGTTGATCTTCGTCCCACACAGAGTGGAGGTGGAATAAGTACTGCCCGATTGGATAGGAGAGAAAATGGCGATCCTCCAAAAAGGCATCCGGCCGAAATTCCCGAATCCTCTCTTTCAATTCATCACTATTTGGTGAAACATAGCCCACACCTTCTTTGATATCCTCCACAAATTCAACCATATACTCATACGGTTTTTCGGTGATAACTGAAAATGGTCTTGAATTTTGGTTTCTTCCTTCCATTCGTGACGCAAAATGGAGTGCGTTTAGCGGCTCATCATCCTGCATCATTTGCCAATCCTCCCGTTTCGCCCAGCCGTATGTAACAGAAAAGTTCTCATCCAAAAAGGAAAACAAGGATGGATACTCCCTATGATATAAATTTAAAAAGACAATATTGATTCCTAGTTCCTTCCATTTTTGAAACAGATAATGCTGAACAGGTGAAATATAGTAGAATCCATGCAGAACAACGGTATCCTTTACAAGCGGTATACCCGCATGATTAAATATTTTTCTAACCCTTTCTATATCTTTAACCCGGTCCCTAGCTTTCCCCATATACTCAGCAAAATTTGGCTGCATCGCCTCCCAAATATCGCAAAATAAGCGCTCTTCCACTTTTGTTGCTTTTGGGCGTACGTCAGCAGGGCTCAGTCCAATCTCCGTGAGATTCCGCATCGTAATTAAGAGGTTCAATTTATTTCTCCTAAAGGAGCGGATAACCTTTGGTTCCCCGGATTCTTCCCAATTTCTTAACAAATCGGAAAGCTGGGTATATTGTACAAATCGGTTCTCCGGCAAATTCCAGCCTGGGTAAAAAAGATCAACGATAGCACCAGTGGATTTCACATGCTTTAATTTCATCCTCTGCTTGACACCGATTTCCATTGCCCTCGTCGCACAAATATGAGGACATTCCAGATATGGCTGAAATTCTTGCTTCTGATGGAAGGTATAGGGGTTCTCATATGTCAATACACTGACATGCCCACTCATTTCAATCATCCTATCTATATTGAGTTAATAATTTGGACCAAGTCCAATAGAATGCATCATTCTTCATATTCCGAATCAACACCAGTTTATGTTTTGCCCGTGTCATGGCCACGTAGAGCAGACGAGTTTCTTCCTTGATTGACTCTTCATCATCCTGTGAAGTCAATTTTGAAAAATATTCATTTTGCCGCATTTCAAAGCCAGGCTTATTGATACACCAGCCTGCCATTTCCTTTTTATCATCAAAAATAATCCTGCTGAATGATGAGGTAAAGGGTCTTTCCGTAAAGGGAATAATCACGGTATGATATTCCAGTCCCTTCGCGCGATGCGCAGTCAAAATATGAACATGATCCAAACCGCCGCTTGTTGGCTCAAAGGACACTTCCTCCTCATCTCGATTGGTAGCGATTTGAATATGCAGCCATTCGGCAATGGCGTTTAATGAAACAAAATCTTCTGAAAATCTTTGGTGCAGCATTTCAAACAATTTGCCTACCGTCAGCTCATAGATACGAGTTTCATCCTTTGCTTCTTGAATCAATTGTTCCTCCGGATACTGTTCTCCGTAGCTTGCCCGCAGTTCATCTAATTTTCGTGAAAAAAACCAGTGATACGGTTTTCTTTCCTTAATAATCGTCCTTAATACAGCAAGGACAGGCTGATAGGCCAGCTGTCTTTGATAGGTTGCAAATGGAAAGGTGGTGGCTTTCTTCATCACGGCAACCGTTTCGGATGAATATCGGCCCGCTTGAAGCAATTCCGGCAGCAGAGTTCTTTCCGCCTGACCATAAGGACCTTCGAGGAGATTGGCGATATATCTCCCATTGTTTGGATAAAGAAGGGCTAAAACGAGCGAATGAAAATTTCTTACCGGTTGTGTCAGAAAGAAGCTGCCGCCTACTTTTAAACGGGTGAGAAGCTTTTCCTCCTGACACCATCGATGGATCATTCTTGCTTCATCAATGGTTCTCGTTAAAACGGCCAGCGTTTCCGGCTCTTCACCAGGCGCTAGTCCTTGGTTCAGCTCTTGAATTTGCTTAAACCGCTCTTTGATAGAAGGCATAATATTGCTTCGCATATTTTCCTTTGTATCTTCTCGTTTGTTCTGAATAGCCAGGTTGACCTCATCCTCGCTATGCTTCATTCCTTTGAGTTTATCCTTCTCTCCATCATATTGGAGATAGCCTTTCTCTCCCCACCAGGAGAAATATTGATCCATTTCCTCCAATAATTCATAGGTTGTTCGATAGTTTTTATTTAAATAATAATCTTCATCATTTATCGTAATATTCCGGTCCTCGAGCGTTTCCTTCAGCATTTCAAATGCCGTATGGTTCGCCCCGCGGAATCGGTAAATCGATTGTTTGGTATCACCTACAACAAACAGCGCAGAGCCAAATGCTTCTTGAATCGTAGCAATCAACCGGATTTGGACATCATCACTATCTTGAAACTCGTCGACAAATAAATAGGAAATGCTTTTAGAAAGTGTTCTGAAAGCATCTGCCCCATGGTTTTCTCGAATTAAATCGATTTGTCTAGTCAAATCATTCATCATAATCGCATTGAGATTTTCTTTTTCCCTCGCAAAACGACTTTCTACATTGCGTATGACGGTTTGTATTAAATCATTCAGCCGTTGATTTCCTTCGGAGGCTTCTCCGAATTTGACCTTGTGAAGAATATCATCCGTGGAAAAACCTTTTTGTTCGAACTTTTCCCAGAAGTCATACAGTGTATCGACAAGCTCATACAATCTTAACGGTGAAATCATCGATTCAATCGTCAAGTTGGTTTGAGCGAGTTCCGCTTCAAAATAATCGTTCAGTTCTTCCTCAATCCAACGCTTCTTTTCCGTCTTAAAGCTTCTCAGCTGAAGATTCAAGCCGAATCCGCGCAGTGATCCAAGCTCTTTCAACAGCGCTTTCGAGAAGGAATGAATCGTTTGGATGCTCATGTCGTTTAATTGTTCGAGCAGAGAAAGGAATTTCATCGCCCCTGTTGCCTGTGACCGCAGAAACAGTTGTTCTCTTAGTTTTTTATACATATTTTGTGAAGCATCCCTCGTAAACGTAATCATGACGATTTCGGCCGGCCGTACTTTCTCTTTTAATAAAAGATACAAGACCCGGTCTACCATCACCGTTGTCTTTCCCGTACCTGCCCCCGCTTTGACCATGATATTTTCCCGATAGGGTGCGTGTTCTATCTTATATTGTTCGATATTAAATATAGGGAACGCGTCTGCAATCTCCTGAATGCCTTCTATCTCTTGACCATCCATAATCGTAATCACTCTATTGATTTCGAGTGTTTCGTCGACCATGAGATTAAATAACTTTGCCTTTCGAAAAGGCGCCAGTTCTTGCTCGGTTCTATGAAGTGTCATTCCTTTGTTTGAAAATAATAACAGTTTAATTCCTTGCTGCAGCAGCTCCCAAAGAAAATCTGCTGCTCGTTCTATCTCGGTTGAATCGGCAAACATGACATACGAGTACTCCATTCGTTCATTCACCAAGTGTCACCTCTTCCAAAACCACTATCCAAATAGTATGTCATTTTATTATCATCTATATTTTACCATAATATTGATGAAACGGCGGGACGGTTCTGCCGTTTCACTTATTTGGCGTTTTTCTATTGATGAAACGGTAGAACCGTCCCCATGTTTCATCTTGATGAAACGGCAGAACCGTCCCCCTGTTTCCGAGCAGATCAATGAAATCGGACGTGAGGATGTGAAAATTAGCTCTCATCGATTCTTTAGATTAACGGCAGTTGGCAGTGTTTCGGAGCAACATTTAGGGTTTCTAGAAATTCGTGAATGAATTAAAATGATTGAAAACAGGAAAAATTCTTGCATTAGGATTACTGAATCTGTTAAATTATTTAATAGAAAAACAACTAGGAAAATATGAAACAAACAAATATCCACTAAAATGCATACGTAACCATAATCATTGCTAATGCATATTGTTTTTTCGAATTAAAACGATAAATAATGAGTATTATTTTCTTTTCTTCAAAAATGAATGCGTATGCAAAAAAAAATAAGTGTATATTCTGAATCGATGCTTTGTAAGGGCCTACATATGAGAAAGAGAAAGAAATTTTATGGAATGGAAAAATCGAATGCATAGAAGAATCACCATACATTCCTGCAGGGCCTTATAACATTCGCTTGCCTTTTGTTCATTACCCTTGTCATCAAGGAGGCTTCATGGGCCTTTACAGTAGGAACTCTTCTATGCCTATTCATTTATGGAAAAGACTTTTTCAAAGGAGAAAATGATCATATATTTGTGAAGGATACAGTAGACCCTACAAAAGAAGAAATGAAAGAGGGAATTTAAATGAAAAAACAATTTTATGTAGATGGTAAATGGAAGTCTTCTGAGAAATATGCAGACCTTTACTCCCCTTATACGAAAGAGATCATTGCCCAAATCCCTCAGGTAACTCGCGAGGAAGTGGATCAAGCAATTGATGACGCGTACAATGCAAGAAATAGAATGGCTGCATTGACTGCGTATGAGAGGGCAGCAATCTTAGAACATATTGTACAACTATTCATTGAAAATCGTGAAAAAGCAGCTTCTATTCTTTCATTAGAAGCCGCAAAGCCAATGAAGTTTGCACTAGGGGAAATTGACCGCACAATCGAAACCTATAAATTTGCAGCTGAGGAGGCTAAGCGCTTAACGGGTGAAATGATACCGATGGATGCTGCGAAAAACGGGGCAAACCGCTTCGGTTATACAGTTGAACAGCCTTTAGGAGTTATTGGAGCGATTACTCCATTCAACTTCCCGCAAAACTTAGTCGCTCATAAAGTGGGACCTGCTATTGCTTCGGGAAATACGATTGTCCTTAAGCCAGCATCACAAACCCCTCTTTCCGCCCTATTCTTAGCTGAGTTAATCGATCAAACAGCACTTCCAAAAGGAGCTTTCAACGTTGTCACTGGAAGCGGCAGAACAGTTGGAGAAGCCATTGTCGAAAGCGATAAAGTGAAAATGATTACCTTTACTGGAAGTCCGTCTGTAGGAATCGGCATTCGTAATAAAGCAGGTCTGAAAAAGGTTGCTCTGGAATTGGGTTCAAACGCTGGTTTAATCATTGACAAAAACGTTCATTTATCAGAAATCGTTCTAAAATGTGTGACAGGGGCCTTCTCCAATCAAGGCCAAGTATGCATTTCCTTACAACGAATCTATGTAATGGATGAGTTATTCAATGAATTTATTGAGGAATTCACCGCTGCTACAAAGCAATTAGTCATTGGAAGTCCTCTTGAAGAAACAACCGATATTTCTGCCATGATTAATCCTGATGAACAGGATCGAGCGCTCAGCTGGGTACAAGAAGCTGTAGAGAATGGGGCAAAAATTGTAACGGGCGGCAAAATCGAAAACGGTGTTTTCATGCCAACGATTTTAACAAACGTAGACTCTAAACTCAAAGTATCCTGTCAGGAAGTATTCGCTCCAATCGTTGTGGTCAATCGAATTTTCTCCATTGAAGAGGGAATCGATGCTATTAATGATTCCAATTATGGGCTGCAAGCAGGAATTTTCACTAACGATATTAAGACGGCTTTCAAAGCTTCGAAAGAACTTGAAGTAGGCGGTGTCATGATTAACGATATTCCTACTTACCGTGTCGACCAAATGCCTTATGGCGGTGTAAAAGAAAGCGGCACTGGAAAAGAAGGATTAAAATATGCCATTCATGAAATGACGGAAACAAAACTTGTTGTCTGGAACCAAAATTAAAGGAGGGTTCAAAACGATGTCAGAAAAAATCACCTTTACACCGATTAATTTTACCGGCTGGGGTTCTTTATCTCACCTTTTGGATGAAGTTAATCGCTTTCATGTGAAAAAAATTCTTGTTATTACGGACCCCTTTTTAAAAGATATTGGATTAACCAATAAAGTGGTCGATTCGCTTGAGAAAGCGGGCTATTTAACTGAAATTTATACAGATGTTGTTCCAGAGCCTCCTCTAGCAGTGGGAGAAAAATTGGTTACCTACACACGTGCCAACGAATTTGATATGGTAATCGGTGTTGGTGGAGGAAGTGCATTGGATTTAACAAAGCTTGCAGGTGTCTTAGCCTCTCATGAAGGCAAAGTCGAGGATTACCTAAACCTAGCTGGCACCAAGCAAATTACGAAAAAAGGGCTTCCCAAAATCTTAATTCCGACGACATCGGGGACAGGTTCAGAGGTTACAAATATTTCTGTTTTATCTCTTGAAACAACAAAAGATGTTGTTGCTCATGACTATTTATTAGCAGATGTTGCCATCGTGGATCCTGCTTTAACGGTTTCGTTACCTCCAAAAGTAACAGCATCTACAGGTATTGATGCACTTACACATGCCGTAGAAGCTTATATATCTAAGAATGCCAGCGTTGTTTCTGATGCATTGGCACTGCAGGCTATTCGTTTGATCAGTCATTCCATCCGTACGGCTGTATCAAATGGTGAGGACAAACAAGCACGTACCGATATGAGCTATGGAAGCTATCTTGCAGGTCTAGCATTCTTCAATGCTGGAGTTGCTGGTGTTCACGCATTAGCGTATCCACTCGGCGGCCAATTTCACCTTGCACACGGTGATTCAAATGCCGTATTGTTGCCTTATGTGATGGGCTATATTCGCAAAAGCTGTGAAAAGAAAATGAAAGATATTTATGATGCAATGGGCTTTAGCTCTACTAATCTTTCACAAGAAGAAGCTTCCTATAGATGTGTAGCAGAATTAAAGCGTTTAGTAGAAGATGTCAACATTCCATCTACCCTAACCGGCTTTGCCATTCCTAGGGATGCACTTGAAAGTTTAACAGAAGATGCTACCCAGCAAACACGTATTTTAGCTCGTAGTCCAATGCCCTTATTAAGAGATGATATTTATACCATTTATCAAGCTGCATTCGATGGTGTCATCGCTGAAAAATAATTGTATGCTGCTGAAACGTCAGATATTAAGGAGATTTTTACAGACGTTACGTCAGATATAGATATTCATTACAATTCGGATATCTTACGGTTAGCATTCACATCAAAAGTAGTCGATTTGGACTGTTGTCGATTATTCATTGCATTGCGCTGGCGTTAAAGCACATTCTCACTTGATGTATGTACTTCTCGTGTAGCATTCCAGAAAGCAACACAATTACCCTTTCGTTGCTTTCTGGATTAATGTATATCTTATTCGTTTCTATTTTACATCAGCCGAATAGATTAAAAATAAATAAAAAGGTCGATACTTCTCATTGTTTTCATTAAACAATGAGAAGTATCGACCTTTTATATGTAAACCGTGCATCCTATGGAGGTTCTTTGTTTTTCTTCAAGACAGTATTTATACATACCAAGATCATCCTAATAGAAACGCAAAATCATCCCCCCGTTTCATCGTCAAAAAAAATGCACTGCTCAAAAGCAGTACACAATAGATAATGCCTGGCAATCTGTTCTTTTTAACGATTCTTTTTTATTAACTTTTTCATAAGAGATGCTGCTTGATTTCTTCTATTCTCAGTCTCAAATAGGAGTGGTGTGGAGGAAATTTGATTATCCTCGATTTTGATGAAAAGCACGTCCCCTTGATGGATCGGGTGATGAAACAGATCCTTCTTTATCACTTCTTCCTTTTCTTCATTTTCTGCAAAAAGCAGCTTTACCCAGCCATTTTCAATTGAATCAATAATGTATTTGCCTTCTCTCATTGTTCACAAGCCCACCCATCTTGGTCACGATCGAATTTCGATTGATACGCTGGATGACTGCTGTTTACACCATCTGGATAAACAGCTCTTAAATCTGTACAATTGGCAAATTCCGTTTGCACAGGAGGCTGAGGGGATGGCGCAGGCTGTGGTACTCGTGATTGGCCAATTTGTACGTCCCATGGTAAAGGATCTGCGTTGATTGAATAACTATTACCAATCGTATGAACCGTTATCGTACCTTGTTCATAGGTTGAATAAATATTTACGTCATACGCGATTAAATCATTGACTACTTGATTATTTGGATGTCCATAAGAATTCTCACCATATGAAAGGATTGCGTCTTCTGGATTAACCGCTTCAATAAAGTCACCACTTGTGCCTGTATTAGAACCATGATGTGACACTTTTAAAATTTCTGCATCCACATCGTAATTCTTCATTAGATTGTTCTCAACATGTATTCCTGCATCGCCTGTTAGCAGGATATCTGTCAATCCATACGAGAGCATCATCACAATCGATCCATCATTTAGATCCTCAGAATGGCTATTTACAGATAATACTTTTGCCGATACATTCGCATCATCTGTCACATTATCACCGATTTGCGGTACAACTAGCTCGATTCCATTGGCATTGATTGTATCTAAATAATCTAGGAATGTTTGAGTTGTATGCATTTGACCACTATCAATGACCTTTTTTACTCCGTAGTTTTTAATTACATAATCCGCTCCACCAATATGATCGGCATCCGGATGTGTCGCAATAAATGTATCAATCCCAGTAATATTTTCCGACCTAAGCGCCCTTTCTATCGCATCATCAGAACGCCCGGCATCAACAAGAGCCGTTTTACCGTTAGGATATTGAATATAAATCGCATCTCCCTGACCTACATTTAGGAATTTCACCATCATGACAGGCTTACTTCTAAACGATGGTTCTAATGTACGGGCCAAAAATGCTGAAAATTGTCCTCGAGTCACAGGTTGATCTGGACGATAGGTTCCATTAGGATAGCCACTTGCAATTCCGGTAGCTGATACGTTTAAAATGGCCTGATACGCTTGCATATTAGACGAGATATCACGAAAGCTATGCGTTTGACCCATTGTCAGTGTATACGCTCTATTTAAAAATATGGCCATTTGTCCACGATTGACGGGTTCGTTCGGACGATACGAGCCATCAGGAAAACCTGTTATAATTCCTCTCTCAACCGCTGAGCCGATATAACCTGAGCCTGTTACGTTTGAATTAACATCTGTAAATTGAGTATTTCTCGGTTTACCATCTAATCCTAGTGCTCGGCCAATCATAATAGCGGCTTGAGCTCTTGTCACTGTTTGATCCGCCTTAAAGGACCCATCCGGAAAACCGGTTATAATTTCTTTTGATGAAAGGTATAGAACCTCATCATAAAATGTATAGTTAGTGGACATATCATGAAACCCTGTTGCTTGCCCCTTGAACGGAGTAAATAATCCAACAAGAAGAATAATGATTAACAGATTCGTTCGCTTCTTCAATACTTCTCCCTCCCTATTTGGTGGATGCTGTGTTTATAACATCCCCATATCCATAAATTATTGACATAATCATTTCAAAAACATTAGGGAAAGAGAGAAAGGTGATTTAAAGAAGTGTCGGAGGGATAGCCCCATCGACCCAACCTATCATTATTTTTTAAACAAAGGCTCTGTTAAACGATCATGTTGATTTTTGAGCAAAAGAAAAAGGACCCCATAAGAGTCCTTTTAGTGATTCCTTATTGAACTAATGCACTCATTAGTTTAAGTACAATCTTTATTGTTTTAATTGGCATTGCATAATTCTTATATTGAAGACCCGACCTTTTTAACGGAAGAAGGTCGGGTTAAGTTAAGTCCAATTATGCTGATTAAAAGATGGTTATGAAATGACAATTTCTAGACGAGCCTCTATCTTCTCTGCGGTCATAACACCTCCACCAAGCCCGATAAATTCGTCACCCTTCCGCAAAAGCAATGTAGGGTAGCTTTGGATACCAAGCTGCTGAACCTTCGCAAAGTCTGCGTGGGCATCTTCGGTCGAAACTATGTCTTCGAATCGTGCCAGAACTGCCTCTGGGTCAAGATTATTAGCAGTAGCAATTTCTCGGTAAGTTGCTGGGTCACTGAGACTCTTACCTTCGTAATAAAACGCACGCTGTATGGATGAGGCTAAATAATAGGCACGTTCTGGTGCGAAGAAACGCAGTGCAGAAAAGCCTTTAGCCGCCGCCTCGGAGTCCATAACAAAAGCACCTTCTTCCAACAACCTTTGGTAAGGGGTACCAAACTCCGCACCAGTAAGCTGGCTAATTCTTTTATTTGCTTCTGGAATGTGTGAGAAAGAGGCTATTAGTAGCTTTTTATGACCTACAAATAGACCACCAGACAAAACAGTCAGGGGTAATTCAGGGTGATTCTCATGAAAGGCTTGAAGGCTCTTTGAGAACCCGTAACACCAACCACAGTAGGCATCCCAAACATAGATAAGAGCAAGTTCCTTGTTATTCATAGAAAAACTCCTCCTTTCAAGCCTTTTTTTACACCGTCACTACTTATTCTACTTCGCCAACGACAGTAAAACGTTCGTTTATGTGCTGTGGATTTTCAATTTCATCTAAAACGGCAATGGCGTAATCCTCATAACTGATATAGCTTTCACCTTTTGAATTGACAAGAAGATGATCTTTTCCTGACTTATACGATCCAGTTCTTTTTCCTTCCGCATCAAATACAGCAGAAGGACTAATAAATGTCCATTTAATGTCAGTTGTTGTCTGTAATTCTTGTAAATTCCTCCCTTGACCTTTTGCAGTTGGTTTCACGAAATCTGGAAATTCAGGTGTATCAATTAACCGAACCGTTTTATTTTCATCGACATAAAGGCTTCCAGCTCCTCCAACAACGATGATTCTTGTATCCGTTCCTTTAACTGCCTCAATGAGAGCATGTCCAGCATCCACATGTGCTTGCTCTTCTCCAAGTGGAGCACCGAAAGCATTTACTACTACTTCAAACTGCTTCACATCATCTTGTGTAAGGTCTAAGATATTTTTTTCAATCACCGCAACATTCATGTCTTTAAGTTTTGACTTATCTCTTACAATAGCTGTCACTTCATGTCCTCGGCTAACTGCCTCTTTTAAAATAAGATTTCCCGCTTTACCACTTGCTCCAATAATTCCGATTTTCATTTTATAGTCCCCCTGTTATTAAGTTTCACCTGTAATTAATATGATTACATGTATTTATTTTAGTTACATGTAATCAATTTGTCAACATGTAAAAGGCTATTTATTATTTTATTCGTAATTTGGTATAATAAACTTGTAATCAAATTAATTACATGATGAAGAAATAAAATTAAATAATGCATAGTTAATAGGGGTGGTGACTGAACATGTCCATCAGCAGCCGATTCGCTGTCGGAATTCATATATTGACTCTAATTGAATTAAATAAAGAAGGAATAACATCTTCTGAATTTTTAGCTTCAAGTGTAAACACGAATCCAGCCGTAATAAGAAAACTAATGGGGATGCTAAAAAAAGCTGGTTTGATAGAGGTACATCCAGGTATTGCAGGGGCTAAACTCGCAAAGGAATTATCTGATATTACGATGTTCGACGTTTATAAGGCAGTTAATGTTGTACAGGACAAAGAATTGTTTAGCATACATGAAAATCCAAATCCTGATTGTCTCGTAGGTAGGAATATTCAGAATACAATAGAACAATTTTTCACAGCAGCACAATTTGCAATGGAGAAGGTTTTAAGAAATGTTACTTTAGAAGATGTTGTGAAGGATATTGCTACTAAAGAAAATATCTGTTAAAAAAGGCATTCCAAAGGAATGTCTTTTCTCTTTGTTATTCCACTAACCTGCTCCTATAGCTGAATAAAAAAAGCGATACCCCTTATTGAAGCATCGCACTCCGATAGTTTATTTTTTTCTTATTTTAAATAATCTTTTCTTGTTCCGTATCTCTTCCGGTAAATGAATTTTCTTAAATCAACATCTTTTAAATTACCGTCATAACACAAAAAGAGTAAAGATTGAAACTTCTTAAAATTCTCCATGACAAAAAGAGCGAATTCTTTTCGTTCGCTCTTCATTTTCATTTTTACTTCTTCTTTTGAAAGGATGTCGTCCAGCTGGTCTTTGTAATAGGCTTTCGTATCTTCCCATTTATCTTTGCGAATCACCAAAATATCCTTACCATACTCCGGCAATTTATCAATAACAAGGTCGATATACCCCTCTGACCACATTAACATTTTATCTTTTTCCGGAAGTTCAAGTACCATTTTCAACAATTCCGTTTCGTCCGTATCTTTTTGAATGGCATATTTTCCGACCCGATTCATCATACTCACCTCATGTTCGAATTATTTGGTCTTAGTTTGTTAATTTGCATGAATTTATTATTCATTCTAACTTTGTGAAGAAATGCACTTCAACTAACCTGCACCATTAGCTGAATAAGAAAATCAACATCGTGCTTTAACAGACACCCATGCAAAATTGTTTGGCACATAAATGAATGAAATAAAAGTTATCCACAGTTATTTCAGGGTAGAGCCTAAACAAAAAAAGACCGTTACAATCCATTAGTAGATCGTAACGGTCTTTTTACTTATTATGAGTAAAGCCTTTCACGACAACGGTATAACAAACGTTCGTTACACAGCTCCCTCGTTTCTTGAATCTTAGATACTGCTTCTTTTGCTAACTCATTATCATGAAACGCTAGGATGGTTCTGCCGTTTCAATAATCAATCCAACTATGTGGAGTTTATTCTCTCTGGAGGTTCTTTGTTTTTCTTCAAGATAACATTTATACATACCAAGATCATCGTGGTAGAAACGCGAGAACTCTGTTTCATTTTGAACTAAATTCAATATAATGGTAATATATATTAAACTTTAGGGGGTGGGTATGTGGGCTTAAAGAAAAAACCAATAATTATTAAATTTAATAAGGAAGACGAGAAACAAAAATTCCATAATTGGGCGTTGGAAAAAAGCCAATCATCTAACGAGATAAATAAAGCTAAAAAAGCGATGCTTCTAGCACAGAGAAACATTGAATTAAGCTCCAAAAGAAGTGAATTAACGGAAGAAGTGGGAATTAAGGTGTCAACGGGTTTCCATTCTAATCCTTCAACAACTTCGACGGCAATAAAGACATCCTCGGATAAACCAAAACTACAGAATAGTCATGTAAAAGAGAAAAAGGATGGGACTAATGCATTTACTACCAATAACAGACGTGGATAAAGAAATTATCGAAAAGTTCTCCTGCCTATTTACCGATTACACAGCATATCAGGAAGAACTTCGTGTAGACCATGAGAAAATAAATATTTTTCTTAAAGAAGAATCTCTATTACATCACTCCAATAATCTTGTAAGAACCTATTTACTTCTGAATGATAAAAAAGACAAAGTAATTGGGTTCTTTTCTCTGTATAATGAAGAAATTGCAATTAGCAATAGTCAGAAGAAAAGTTTTAAATTTAAACGCATTGTACTTTATCGGTCAATCGATAACGATGTGTACCGTCTGCATCAATTTGCAATTGATCAACAATACCAAGGGAAATATTTTAATGGACAAAAATATAGTGATTATCTCATAGGTTATGGATTTAATACTGTCAGACAAGTAGCTGAGAAATCTGGCTGTATGTTTATCGGATTAGAGGCTACTGACAATTCTATTAATTTCTACAAGAATTATGGATTTAAGATATTAAAGAAGCAAAACGGGAGAAATCTACCATATTTAATTTTTAAAGTTGCTGATTTACTAGCATAAATACATAGTAAAAGAGCTTACTAGTTGACTCTCCGCCACTTGGATTTACTCTCCCTTCTTATCCATATTATTATTTCCCCTAATTATTGTCCCATCAGAAACGTGAGAACGTTCCCCCTGTTTCAAAGAAAAGATACCAGGAACCATCCAAATCGGATGATGCCTGGCATCTTTTTATTGCAATGGAACGGAAACTTCGATTGGTTTCTTTGGATGTTGGACGGTTCCTATTGGAAGTTCTGCTTGTAAATAGAGTTCCTCTTCAAATGGTTGTACATCGGGGGATAGGACTTCTACGACTTCGATAGATTCCCCAGGTTGAAGTGTTAAATCTCGCATCGCAAGAGTACAATTGGCTGCCGTGGACCATTTGCTTCCTGTTTTGACTAAGCCATCCGCTGTTTCAGTGGCTAATGCGGCATTCAGCCCCGGATCACATCCAGAACGGCTTGTATACGGGATTGATTGGCTGCTCGTATTGGTGGCTTTTACTTTTACAAACACTTTCCCACCTGATGGGGCCGCCATCAGATCAAATTGTACACCGTCCTTTTCTACCGACTGATTCACGGTAAATTCAGGTTTATTCGTATGAAATGTAATCGTAACAGGCGCTGCTAATGACTGCCCTGTTTTTGAGGTAAGACCTTCTTTAATAACTAGCTTATAAGTTTCGTCAAAATCATAGAGAGTCCATAATGGAAGTTGAATAACTTTTAAATTCCCATAACTCAGCGGCTCAAGTATTTGTCGATGACTATCACTCTCGCGAACTACATAAATATGATCACGAAGATGCTTTAAGCCAGATTCATCCAGTTCATAGTTGAACCTGATGATCCATTCATGGTCAATATCTACCTCTGTCACATCGACCTCTTGATTCCAGCCTGAAACGGATTCAACCATAAAGCCCGGATTGCTTCTAAAGGAAGGCTCTAATGCACGGGCCAAAAAGGCAGAAAAGTGACCTCGACTAACACTCCCATCGGGCTGGTAGGTCGCATCACTATAACCATTTACAATCCCATTTGCATAGGCATTTAAGATGGATGGATAGGCAATCATATTTTCCGAAACATCTGTAAAAATATTATCAGGATGAGCATTCTTTAAGGCAAACGCCTTGTCCAAGAAAATAGCCATCTGTGCACGGGTAACCTGTTGATACGGGCGATAGGTGTTATCTGGGAAACCCGAAATAATGCCCTTTTCAACAGCTGAGGCAATATAGCCAGAACCAGTGACATTGGCAGTCACATCGCTGAAGTGAGTATCCTTCGGGTCGCCGTTTAACCCGAGGGCGCGACCAATCATCATGGCTGCCTCTGCCCGTGTAACCCCAGCCTCTGGTTTGAAGCTTCCATCCGAAAATCCTGTAATGACCTGTTTTGAGGTAAGAAACTCCACCTCATCATAGAATGTATAGTCCTTTGACACATCATAAAATCCTGCCGCAAATCCTGCCGTTGGTGCCCACAGACAACAGACGACTACAAACGCTATCAAACGAATGTATTTCTGCAAAACCTCTCCTCCTCATCTATGATACATGGGGACGGTTCTGCCGTTTCATTTTTTGGGTGGTTTTTCCATTGATGAAACGGCAGAACCGTCCCCTTGTTTCTACCTTTTCTCGTTTTTGAAAACCATCATCCATTCATTGTTTTCCCCTAACGCCCCATAGTTTTCGAATCCATAGCGCGCAAAGTATTGTACGTTCTCTTCTGTTTCTGCCCATAAGCAGATAGGAGAATCTATTTTTTTTGATAGACTCATAACCTTCTGCATCATCTTATCTCCTTCTCCTTTTTGCATCGAATGAATGTTTAGGAGTTCTAAAATAAGCGGATGATCTTCAAAGAATGGCTGTAACCTCTCATTCGGTCGATTTAATCCCAGCACTAAGGCAGCTTTTAAATTTTGCTTCAACAAGATTAATCCATTCCCTTTAGGCAGTAAAGCTAAATAATAGTTGAACTCTGTTTGTTTAGAAACCCATTTCAAATATTGCTTGGCTTTTTCATCTGCCGTTTTATCTTTCTCCAAAGCTGCTATTTCTGCCAATAGAGTTGCCCTGGATTGAGGATGCATACGCTTGATGTTTTCAGTAAAAAACTCATTCTGCAAATTTTCTATTTCTGATGTGTTCATGTGTTTCTTTCTCCTTTTTTAGACTGTTCACTTTTTAAGCATATCTCCAATTTCTTTCTTTTTCTACTCTTATACTAGTATTTTATTTAAAGCCCCTGTAAACGTAGCGTATATTGCCCATATTTATAAAAAGGCTTTTCCATTGTAAACAAGCAGTCAAGTTATCCAATAAAATGTCACTAACTAATGAATGGTGCCTGTCACTCCATTAGATTTTACGTACTTTTAGCTATTATTGAGAATTTCCAGCCGTTCAAAGACACATAGAAAAGACGTGTGACTTGCACACGTCAAGAAAACGTTATTTCCACTTTGATAAAAGCATTTCAGCACGGTCTGTGGCTGGTGCAGGAGTAATAGAAAGGGATGAAATTTCATTGCGCCATTCCGGTGTCATCTCCACATCAACGGCAGCAAGTGAATAATCAAGCTGCTCTACATTCCTTGCCCCAATAATCGGAGCTGTTATTGCTGGATTAGACATAACCCACGCAACGGCAAGCGTTGCTGGATGAATACCCTGTTCAAAAGCATAGGCTGCAAATCGCTCAGCTACAACATAATTCATTTCATCTGCATAACGATCCGTATATCTTTTTTCTTGAACGATTCGACCTTCCTCAGGACGTTTATTCACCCCATATTTTCCTGTAAGCAGCCCAGCACCTAACGGACTATATGGAATGACTCCCATTTGTTCGGATAGAGCAAGAGGTAATATCTCGACTTCAGCTTGACGTTTAACCAAGTTATACATCGGCTGGATTAATTCAAAACGAGCAAGCTGCTCTTTTGCTGAAATCCCTAAAGCTTTGGCGATTTGCCAGGCAGCCCAGTTGCTTACTGCAGGATAAAGGATTTTTCCTTGTGACTGAAGATCATCAAGAGCACGCAACGTTTCTTCTATTGGTGTATTCTCATCAAACATATGTACAAAATAAAAATCAATGCGGTCTGTTTTTAAACGCCGTAAGCTGTTTTCCACCTCAAGCATGATATGGCGGCGGGACAGTCCTCTAGCATTAATATCTTTTCCCCTAGGAAAATAGACTTTAGAAGTGAGTATGATTTCATCCCTGCAATCAGCGATACATTCCCCTAAAATTTCTTCGGCACGTCCATCGCTATATACATTTGCCGTATCGAAAAAGTTAATGCCTGCTTCACGACAGCGCTTAAACATGGCTTTTGATGTTTCTTCATCAGCATTTCCACCAAATGACATCGTCCCAAAACATAAATTTGAAACCTGAATCCCTGTCTTCCCTACTGTACGATAGTTCATGATGGTCCTCCTTGTCTATTGATAACAGCTATGTAATTTAATTATAAAATTCAGAACCTTACAACTTTTTAACATAAAATATGTCATTTATCAAATATTTGGCTTATGCGCCTGGCAGAAAATACACGGGCGTCTAAAGGGACAGGTTTTCCCTGTATAAATAAATTATTGACATTATCATTACAAAAAGTTTAGAGAAAGAAATAGACAAGTAGGCAAAAAACCTACCTTCTAATTTTATCTGCATCAATGGGTGATTCCTATCAACTTATTATTGCCATGTCCTTAGCGAAAAAGAAAAGCCGAGAGCACTCTTGATTAAAATCATGATTGCTCTCGGCTTTTTTATAAAGTGAAACTTCCATCCGTGGGTGTTTTTTCCATCCCCCACGGATGGTTAGTTGAACCAATCGGACCTTTACGGACATTTGATCCGCCACCTATCTTCTTTTGTATACTCAGAATCTTGAGGCAGAGGTCTTACTGTCCGTTAAGAGTGGGATAAAATCAAACGCCCTTCATTTCTCGAATCGTACTTTCGATAACTCTGTCATTTCTGCATTTCATCAATGTATATATTGTGAAACTCCATACTCCCCACAATGTTGCAATACCAAAAAATCGATTGATGGAACTAAATGCCGGTCCCACTATACCGTGATCTAAAGCACCCATAAATATTCCAGTTAAAAATAAGGTTAAAGCAACATTTTTCGAGATATCTGGATTTTTCTTACTCGCTAATGCTATATCCATATTAACGCCTCATTTCTAATTTTTTAAATCACATTTATTTTATACCATACCCATCTATCCTATATAAAGAATAAATTTATTAAATATTTTTATTTTTTAAAAAATAAGGTAACAGGCACCATCCAAAAATGGATGTGCTGTCACCCTAACCTACTTGATGTGAGTTTTTTTGGTTCGCATGAATCGGCAAACAAATTTCTACCTCTGTTCCCTGACCTACCTGACTGGAATAGCGAATCGTTGCATGGTGTTCCGCTAAAATTTTATAACTGACCGTTAAACCCAGTCCTGTTCCTTTTTCTTTCATCGAATAAAAAGGTTCGCCAAGATGTTTGATTCTTTCTTCATCGATGCCACATCCGTCATCTTTTATCATCACTTTCACGAAATCATCTTTGGTTTTACTTAGGATTATTTCGATCGTTTTCGCTTCAGCTTCAATCGAATTTTTAATCATATTGATGAATACCTGTGTTAAACTGTTAGGCTCACAATCTATTTCTGGAATAGGGTCCAACGCTTTGATGAACATATCTACCCCATTCATGTTAGATTGAGGTGTTAATAACATCGTAACAGACTGCATGACTTCTTCAATATTCCCTTTGACCATAGGTGAATTTTGTGGCTTGGCCAGTACAAGAAGTTCGCCAACAATTTGATTAATTCGATACAATTCCTCTAACATCACTTGATAATAGAAGGAATGGACTTTCTCTTCCGATTGTAATAATTGTGATACAGGGGGACGGTTCTGCTGTTTCATGTATTTGGCGTTATGAAACGGCAGAACCGTCCGGGACTGCTGAAAAAGTCCTTTTAAAAAGAAGGCTTTGTTAAATAACATTGTTGATTTTTGACTCATTTAAGCTGTATGGTCATGAAATAGTAGGAGAAAATGCATTTTCT
>Ga0182742_1001346_pt1 | contig 31933 bp, 26 predicted proteins | sample eDN5th37CBELigMG_FD_128880 | JGI IMG/M metagenome (GOLD analysis project Ga0182742, IMG submission 128880) | Enriched Miracle-Growth compost microbial communities from Emeryville, California, USA - eDNA 5th pass 37_C BE-Lig MG (version 2)... ... | reverse complement strand
GTCTAGTGGCGATAGCGAAAAGGTCACACCCGTTCCCATACCGAACACGGAAGTTAAGCTTTTCAGCGCCGATGGTAGTTGAGGGTTTCCCTCTGTGAGAGTAGGACGTCGCTAGGCAACAAAAAAAGCACCTGATTGGGTGCTTTTTTTGTTGTATTTATTTTCTATCTACTCTTTAGAGATGAATTTAGAATGAAATGGTCAAATAGATTGCCTCTATTTGACCAAATGCAGTAGTTGAATGTTAAAACGGGTAAATAGAGATGTTCTATCTGCCCGTAAGAGAGGATAAACCTCAGGAACGGTAAAATAGCAGGTCTCTATTTACCCGGAAGCACTTGTTTTTGCATCAAACGGTAAAATAGAGGTTCTCTATTTGCCCATGAACAACTCGAATTGCATCAAACGGTCAATTAGAAAGGCTCTATCTGCCCGAGAGGAACTCCATTTCCCTCGAATGGTCAAATAGATATGCCATAGTTCAATCTTCGGCCTCCACAAAACAAAAAAGCACCCTCACAGGTGCTTTTTTCCAACTCCAACTCCACCTAATGCTTCAAATGATACGGCAGTGTCGAAACTATCACATTTTTTCTATAAAGCAAGAAGGAACGGATCAAAAGGCTAGATTGATTATGAAGCATATTATGCCAGCCTTTTTTCGGTATGAACTGCGGGATTAAAACAGTTACTCGGTAATTGGACTCACTCGCTTTATGCTCGACGGTGTCGACAAATTTGGAGAGTGGATGAATCATGCTTCTATAATGAGAATGTAAGGTGACCAATCGTACGTCAGGCTGCCACTCTTTCCATTTTTCCTCAAAGCGTTTTTCCTCTTCCCGATCAAAGGCCACATGCACAGCGATGACTTGGCTTGCTGATAGTGACTTAGCATAGTTAATCGAGTTCTCCACAACATGGGTAATGCCAGCTACAGGTACGATGATGACGTTCCCTTCGATGGGTAGTGCTGCTTCGCAAGTGGTGACTCGAAGCTGATCCGCAATTGCTTCATAGTGCTTATGGATTTTGTGAAAGACCAATACAATCACAGGAATAAAAACAAGAACCGGCCATACCTGGTTAAACTTTGTGATAAAAAACATCATAGTAACCACGAAACTGATCAGAGAGCCAGCCGAGTTAATCATGAGCTTTGATACCCAACCGGTTGGCTTTTCGCGAATCCATTTCACCATCATTCCAGTTTGAGAAAGGGTAAATGGTATAAAGACACCAACGGCATACAACGGAATTAAATTTTCTGTATGTCCATGAAAAGTAATAATGAGCAAGATAGAAGCAAAACCTAAAATCATAATTCCATTTGAATAGCCTAGTCGATCGCCTCGAAGTGTAAACATACGAGGAATAAACTTATCATTGGCTAAGTTTACAGCTAATAATGGGAACGCCGAGTATCCTGTATTTGCTGCTAGTATTAAAATTAACGCGGTTGTCCCTTGAATGAAGAAATACATAAAGGTTCGACCAAAGGTTTGACTAGCAATTTGGGAGACGACGGTTTCTTCTGCCTTTGGAGTAATACCGTAATAATAAGCTAAAACGACAATTCCAGATAATAAAATCGCTAGTAATGTACCCATAAGCATTAGTGTTCTTGCCGCATTTTTCGGTGCAGGGTCTTTAAAGTTTGGAATCGCATTTGATATCGCTTCGACTCCTGTTAACGCAGAGCTCCCTGACGCAAAGGCCTTAAGCAATAGGAATAAACTAATTCCTGCTACCGGTGTTCCAATGGGCGTATGCAGTTCAGGAGGTACCTGACCTGTCACCACCTTAAATAAACCTACTCCGATTAAAATAAATAAAGCTAGAACAAATAAGTAAACGGGATAAGCTAGAATAGAGGCAGATTCTGTTACCCCTCTTAAGTTTAGAAGTGTTAAAAAGATAACAAATACAATCGCAATCTCCACATTATAGTCATGTAAGGCTGGGAAGGCTGAAGTAATGGCATCGGTACCTGCTGACACACTTACAGCCACTGTTAATATATAGTCCACCAATAAGGATCCTCCGGCCACTAACCCTGGGTTCACACCGAGATTGGTCTTAGATACCACATACGCTCCACCCCCTAGAGGGTAGGCATATATGATTTGTCGGTAAGACAATATCAAAGCGGTTAAAAGAAGAAGTACTCCAATCGCTATTGGAATAGAGTACCAAAAAGCGATGGCTCCTATAGAAACGAGAACGATCAGGATTTGCTCCGGTCCATAGGCAACGGAAGACAAAGCATCCGATGATAAAATCGCTAACGCTTTTGTTTTATTTAACTTTTGTTCACCCAACTGGTCAGACTTCAAAGGTCTACCTATAAGTAATCTCTTTATAGAAGAGATCATTTTTGACACCACCATTTAGTAAGATTTAACTAAAAAAATCCACAAAAAAAGCCTACAAAGTCATCACGAAATAAGACTTGTAGACATTAGCAATTTTGCTCCACAAGCTCCACCTTCCTTCTCAAAAAACGCTTACGAGGTTAGCTGTCGGATTCGGGCCTCATGAGTAGCCCTACCTTTTAAAAGGATTCACCCCAGAAGAGTTGGGTCCCCCGTACCAATGGTTTCAGCGATTTAAGAATATGAAACTTTGATTATCATACTCCCACCCTTTAAAAATGTAAATGAAAATTTTGTTAACTATTTTTGAACGTAAGTATGCATAAGTAGACTTCTATTCCCCCGTATTAATGGGTATAATAGGTTACTATTAAAGGACACTGAAAGGACCAAGTAACATGACAAAACCAAAAAAAACCATTTTCGAAGTTGAGGAAAACGAAACATTAAGTGATTGTCTTGAACGTATGGCGAAAGAAGGGTATACTCCTGTAAAGCGGACAGAAAAGCCCGTTTTTCAAGAAGTAAAAGAGGCGGGAGAGGTTACTTATGAGCCGATCGCCAGGAAAATTGTATTCGAAGCGCGGTTAATAGAGTAAAACACGAACATTAACTATACATAAATTATAAACGTTCGACAATTTCATTGACAGATTATATAACAGAATGTAATATATACATGAGATTAAGATTCAGAAATAGCCCTCGTATAATAATGGGAATATGGCCCATGAGTTTCTACCCGATTACCGTAAATGATCGGACTATGAGGAAATGTGATATGCCCGGAGTAAGAGGCGCTTCTTTTTTGTCTCTTCCATCTTGTATGAACAAGCCCGGACAGATTCCTTTCCTCGTCATGGAAAGAATCTGTGTGGGCTTTTTATATTATTTAGCTAGGAGGGGTACAGTGGAAGCACAAATTGGAATTATTATGGGAAGCAAATCTGATTGGGAAACTATGAAACTAGCGTGTACCGTGCTAGACGATTTAAATATACCGTATGAGAAAAAGGTGGTATCTGCCCATCGAACACCTGACTTGATGTTTGAATATGCAGAAACGGCTCGTGATCGTGGAATAAAGGTCATTATTGCAGGAGCAGGCGGAGCAGCTCACCTTCCTGGAATGGTGGCAGCAAAAACGACTTTACCGGTGATCGGTGTTCCAGTTCAATCAAGGGCGTTGAACGGTTTAGACTCCCTACTATCGATTGTGCAGATGCCTGGAGGGGTTCCGGTAGCAACGGTTGCCATTGGAACAGCTGGTGCGACGAATGCGGGATTGCTTGCTGCTCAAATATTAGGAGCCTTTAACGAAGAGATTGCTTTAAAGCTTCAGGAGAAAAGAGAAGCAACGAAACAAACTGTTTTGGAAAGTAGTGATGAGCTTGTCTAATCCAGTGATTTTGCCAGGACAAACGATTGGGATTATCGGTGGTGGACAGTTAGGCAAAATGATGGCCTTATCGGCAAAAGCTCAAGGGTACCGAGTGGCTGTCCTTGATCCTGCGGAAGATTCTCCTTGTTCTCAAGTATCTGATATGAGCATCGTGGCAGGGTATAACGATCTTGAGGCAATCAAAGAACTTGCGAGTGTAAGTGATGTGATCACCTATGAGTTTGAAAATATTGATGCAGAAGCTTTAAAATGGCTGGCAGAGCATGCTTATGTACCACAAGGAACCCAATTGCTAGAGGTCACTCAAAACCGAATCACTGAAAAAGCAGCTATTGAAAAGGCTGGAGTGAAAGTGGCTCCCTATGCGGTCATCCATTCTGTACAAGACATTTATGATAATATAAAAAGGCTTGGATTTCCTGCTGTTTTAAAGACAGCTACTGGTGGATACGATGGCAAAGGTCAACTGGTCATCAAGACAGAACAGGATCTGCCATTGGCTGAGAAGTTACTAGAACATGGTTCGTGTGTGTTAGAGAAGTGGATTCCTTTTGAGAAGGAAATTTCAGTAATCGTTGTTCGCAGTGCAAGTGGGCAGACTGAAGTGTTTCCAATTGGAGAGAATATACATCGAGACAATATTTTACATGAGACCATTGTTCCGGCTCGAATAAGTGGAGATGCAGCTAGAAAGGGATTAGAGCTTGCAAAAAAGCTTGCCTCAGCCTTGCAGTTGGTCGGCACGCTAGCGGTTGAGATGTTTCTTACAAAAGAGGACGATATTTATATCAATGAATTGGCACCACGGCCTCATAATTCAGGTCATTACACGATTGAAGCTTGTGAAACGTCACAGTTTGAACAGCATGTGCGTGCGGTATGTAACTTGCCGTTAGGACGTACGACTCTCTTAAAACCAGCAGTCATGGTAAATATTTTAGGAGAGCATCAAGAAGCTGTGCTTCAAGCCATTCCTTCCGTAACGGATTGGAAAATTCATCTTTATGGAAAGATCGAACCGAAGTTTAAGCGGAAAATGGGGCATATTACCTTGCTTCGAGAGAACGTAGAAGATGCGCTAGCAGAAATTGAAGACAGTGGGATTTGGAGTAAAACTGAAGAATTGATCGGAGGATAAAACATGATTGATCGTTACACACGCCCGGAAATGGGAGCTATTTGGACAGAGGAAAATCGCTTTAAGGCTTGGCTAGAAGTAGAAATCCTTGCATGTGAGGCATGGGTAGAGCTTGGTGAAATTCCGAAAGAGGACGTTGAAAAAATCCGTCAAAATGCTTCTTTCAATATTGACCGTATTAATGAAATTGAACAAGAAACACGTCATGATGTAGTCGCTTTTACTAGAGCTGTTTCTGAAACACTTGGAGAAGAACGTAAATGGGTACATTACGGCCTAACTTCAACAGATGTGGTGGATACGGCACTGTCTTATATGCTTAAACAAGCGAATGATATCCTTTTAAAAGACCTAGAGAACTTTGTTGAGATCTTAAAAAATAAAGCTCAAGAACATAAGCATACGGTTATGATGGGTCGTACACACGGAGTACACGCAGAACCTACGACATTTGGTTTAAAGCTTGCTCTATGGTATGAGGAAATGAAACGTAACTTAGATCGCTTTAAGCAGGCAGCTGAAGGCATCGAATACGGAAAAATTTCTGGTGCAGTTGGAACCTATGCAAACATTGATCCGTTCGTTGAGAAATATGTTTGTGAAAAGCTTGGAATCAAGCCAGCTCCAATCTCTACTCAAACCTTGCAACGTGACCGTCATGCACACTATATGAGCACGATTGCTCTAATTGCTACTTCAATTGAAAAATTTGCAACTGAAGTTCGTGGATTACAAAAGAGTGAAACACGTGAAGTGGAAGAATTTTTCGCAAAAGGTCAAAAAGGATCTTCTGCTATGCCACATAAGAGAAACCCAATTGGGTCTGAAAATATGACTGGACTTGCTCGTGTGATTCGTGGATACATGATGACTGCATACGAAAATGTTTCACTTTGGCATGAAAGAGATATTTCCCACTCTTCTGCGGAAAGAGTCATTCTTCCAGATGCAACGATCGCACTCAACTACATGTTGAACCGTTTTGGAAACATTGTGAAGAACTTAACGGTTTTCCCTGAGAATATGAAGAGAAACATGGATCGTACACTTGGCTTGATTTACTCACAACGTGTTCTTCTTGCGCTAATTGACAAAGGATTAACTCGTGAACAAGCATACGATACCGTTCAACCAAGAGCCATGGAAGCTTGGGAAAAGCAAGTTCATTTCCGCTCACTCATCGAAAGTGACGAACTGATTACGAGCAAGCTAAGCCCAGCTGAAATCGATGATTGCTTCGACTACAACTACCATATCAAGTACGTAGATACCATTTTTGAACGTTTAGGTTTATAAGAAATGCGGAAGCGCCACGAGCGGCGCTTCTACTCAAAAAATTGCCAATATTCCGATTCAGGAGGTACGATTGCTAATGGAAAAAGGTTCCTTATTATACGAAGGCAAGGCGAAACGGGTGTACAAAACGGATGATGAACAAATCGTTTGGATTGAGTACAAGGATTCAGCTACTGCTTTTAATGGTGAAAAAAAGGCAACAATCGATGGGAAGGGTCGCTTGAATAACGAGATTACTAGTTTGTTATTTTTAAAGCTTCATGACGAAGGTATTCCTTCTCACTTTGTAAAGCGCCTTTCTGAGACTGAGCAGCTTGTTCAAAAAGTGGAGATTGTTCCTCTTGAAGTAGTCGTTCGTAATGTGGCAGCTGGAAGCTTTTCAAAACGCCTTGGAGTAGAAGAAGGCAAGGAGCTGTCAAAGCCTTTAGTGGAGTTTTATTTAAAGGATGATGCATTAGGTGATCCGCTTATCACAGATGATCATGTAGAAGAATTAAAGCTTGCCACTCCTGAAGAGGTAGCGCAATTAAAGGAAAAAGCACTGACTGTAAATGCGACTTTATCAAGCTTTTTCAAAGAGCTAGGAATTCGCTTAATCGATTTCAAACTAGAATTCGGGAAGAATGCTGCAGGAGAATTATTACTTGCTGATGAAATCTCGCCTGACACATGCCGCCTTTGGGATGCAGTCACAAATGAAAAGTTTGATAAGGATGTATTTCGCCGCGATTTAGGAAGTTTAACGGATGCATATGAAACAATTCTTGAAAAATTAGGAGGACCACAACATGTATAAAGTTAAAGTGTTTGTAACGTTAAGAGAGAGTGTATTAGACCCACAAGGAACAGCTGTTGTTCATTCACTACATTCGTTAAATTATCAGGCGGTATCAGATGTTCGTATCGGAAAATATATGGAATTAACAGTAGAAAAATCAGATCGTGATGTAGAAGAAGTAGTCAAAGAAGTATGTGAAAAAATCCTAGCTAACACGGTTATTGAAGACTATCGCTATGAGATTGAGGAGTGTGTTGCACAGTGAAATTTGCGGTAATCGTGTTTCCTGGCTCAAACTGTGACATCGATATGTATCATGCGATTAAGGATGAACTAGGAGAAGAAGTAGAATACGTATGGCATGACGCAACCAGCTTAGACGGATTTGATGCCATCCTTTTACCAGGTGGATTTTCTTACGGTGATTACCTAAGAACAGGTGCTATTGCTCGCTTTAGTAACGTCATGCAGGAAGTCGTGAAGGCAGCTGAAGCTGGTAAGCCGGTACTCGGTGTATGTAACGGATTCCAAATTTTATTAGAAGCAGGTTTACTACCTGGAGCTATGCGTCGTAACGAGAGCTTAAAGTTCATTTGTAAAAATGTTGAACTTCGTGTGGAAAACAACGAAACGATGTTCTCTGGTAGCTATAAGCAAGGAGAAACCATCCAAATTCCTGTCGCTCATGGTGAAGGAAACTATTATTGTGATGAAGAGACATTAACTAGATTAAAAGAAAACAAGCAGATCGTTTTCACATATACGAATAATCCTAACGGTAGCTTAGCGGATATCGCTGGAATTATGAACGAACAAGGAAATGTACTAGGAATGATGCCACACCCTGAAAGAGCTGTTGATGAGCTATTAGGTGGAGGAGACGGAGTAAAGTTATTCCAATCGATCGTTAAACAATGGAGGGACTCACATGTTGTTAAAGCTTGAGCCAAGTCCGGAGCAAATTAAACAAGAGAAAATTTATTCACAAATGGGCTTGTCTGACGAAGAATTTCAAATGGTAGAAGACATTCTTGGACGCACGCCGAACTATACAGAAACAGGGTTATTCTCTGTTATGTGGTCAGAGCATTGTAGCTACAAGAACTCAAAGCCGGTTCTTCGCAAGTTCCCAACATCAGGAGAGCGTGTTCTTCAAGGTCCTGGAGAAGGTGCAGGGATCGTGGATATCGGTGACGAGCAGGCGGTAGTTTTTAAGATTGAAAGTCATAATCACCCATCGGCAATCGAGCCTTACCAAGGAGCAGCTACAGGAGTAGGCGGAATCATCCGTGACGTATTCTCTATGGGTGCAAGACCAATCGCATTGTTAAATTCTCTACGTTTCGGTGAGTTAGACGCATCGAGCCGTGTTCAATATTTGTTTAAAGAAGTGGTTGCTGGAATCGCGGGTTACGGAAACTGTATCGGTATCCCAACGGTTGGTGGAGAAATTCAGTTTGATGCATGCTACGAAGGCAATCCACTTGTTAACGCCATGTGTGTCGGCTTAATTGATCATAAGGATATTAAAAAAGGTCAAGCGCACGGTGTGGGCAACACGGTTATGTACGTAGGTGCTAAAACCGGTCGTGATGGTATTCACGGTGCTACGTTCGCATCAGAAGAGTTAACAGAAGCATCAGATGAGAAGCGTCCAGCGGTTCAAGTAGGAGATCCATTCATGGAGAAGCTTTTACTAGAAGCTTGCCTTGAATTGGTCCAATGTGATGCCCTTGTTGGAATTCAAGACATGGGAGCTGCGGGTCTTACTAGCTCATCAGCGGAGATGGCAAGTAAAGCAGGCTCAGGAATTGAAATGAATCTTGACCTTGTTCCACAGCGTGAAAAAGGAATGACCGCTTACGAAATGATGCTTTCTGAGTCTCAAGAGCGTATGCTAATCGTTGTTGAAAAGGGTCGTGAACAAGAAATTGCTGATATCGTTGGTAAGTACGATTTAGATGCAGTGGCTATCGGTGTAGTTACAGACGATAAAATGCTTCGTTTAGTTCATAACGGTGAGGTTGTTGCGAATGTTCCTGCTGATGCTCTTGCAGAAGAAGCACCAGTTTACCACAAGCCATCTTTAGAACCTGCGTACTTCCGTGAGTTCCAAGCGATGGAGAACACAGTGCCAGAAGTTAAAGATCATAACGAAACGTTAGTAAATCTTCTTAAGCAAGCAACGATTGCAAGCAAAGAGTGGGTTTACGATCAATACGATTATATGGTTCGTACAAGTACAGTGGTTGCACCAGGAAGTGATGCAGCAGTGGTTCGTATTCGTGGAACTAGAAAAGCACTAGCGATGACAACGGACTGTAACTCTCGCTACATTTACTTGGATCCAGAAACAGGCGGAAAAATCGCAGTGGCTGAAGCGGCACGTAATATTGTTGCTTCTGGTGGGGTACCACTTGCGATCACGGACTGCTTAAACTTCGGAAATCCAGAGAAGCCAGAAATTTTCTGGCAGATTGAAAAATCGGTTGATGGTATGAGTGAAGCGTGTAACGTTTTAAGCACACCAGTAATTGGTGGGAACGTATCACTTTACAATGAAAGAAGTGGAACGGCTGTTTATCCAACACCGGTTGTTGGAATGGTTGGATTAATCGAGGACATCGATCATATTACTACGCAAAGCTTTAAAGATGCGGGAGATTTAATCTATCTAATCGGGGAAACAAAGCCTGAATTTGGTGGAAGTGAGCTTCAAAAGCTGACAAACAACAATATCTTTGGTAAAGCGCCAGAGCTTAACCTTGAGGTAGAAGAGAAAGCTCAAAAGCAAGTTCTTTCAGCGATTCGTGCAGGAGTGGTAGCATCTGCTCATGACGTGTCTGAAGGTGGAGTAGCCGTAGCACTTGCTGAAAGCTTAATGGGTAGCTCAGAACTAGGAGCAGAAGTAACCCTTCAAGGCGAAGCAACAACGGCACTATTTAGTGAGTCACAATCTCGCTTCGTATTAACGGTGAAAAAAGAAAACCAAGCTCTATTTGAGAGTTTAGTAGATGCAACTTATATCGGTACAGTAACAGATACTTCTGATTTAAAAATAACTTGTGGTGATGAATTGGTCGTTACACAACCAGTTTCTACGCTAGAAAAGGCTTGGAAAGGGGCAATCCCATGCTTGCTGAGCTAAAGGGGTTAAATGAAGAGTGTGGTATCTTTGGTATTTGGGGACATCCGGACGCTGCACAACTCACGTATTACGGATTGCATAGCCTTCAACACCGTGGTCAGGAAGGAACGGGAATGGTCGTTTCTGATCAAAAGAGATTGAAGGGCTTAAAAGGGGAAGGTCTTGTTGCCGAGATCTTTACGGCCAAGGCGATGGAAGAAATGACGGGCTGTGCGGCAATTGGGCATGTTCGTTATGCAACAGCTGGAGGAGGCGGTTACGAGAATGTTCAACCGCTTCTCTTCAACTCACAGACGGGCAGTCTTGCTCTTGCGCACAATGGAAACCTCGTGAATGCGAATCAGCTGAAGCTTCAGCTTGAGGGACAAGGAAGTATTTTTCAAACGAGTTCTGATACAGAAGTGTTAGCCCATTTAATTCGTCGCGGTGGATTTTCATCGATTAAAGATCGTGTAAAAACCGCTTTAACGATGTTAAAAGGAGCTTACGCCTTCTTGATTATGACAGAAGATGAGTTAATGGTTGCTCTTGATCCGAACGGCATGCGACCATTATCCATTGCTAAACTGGGTGACGCGTATGTGGTGGCATCAGAGACTTGTGCCTTTGACGTAGTAGGTGCCGAGTTCGTTCGCGATGTATTGCCAGGTGAGTTAATTACCATTAATGCAAATGGGATTCACTCAGAAATGTATTCTATTGCATCAAACCAAGCGATGTGTACGATGGAATATGTGTATTTTTCAAGACCGGATAGCAATATTCAAGGAATTAATGTTCATACGGCAAGAAAAGCAATGGGGAAAAAACTTGCCTTGGAAGTACCGATTGAAGCGGATGTAGTAACGGGTGTACCTGATTCTAGTATTTCAGCAGCGATTGGTTATGCAGAGCAATCTGGTATTCCTTATGAAATGGGTTTAATTAAAAACCGTTATGTGGGTCGTACGTTTATTCAGCCATCTCAAACTTTGCGTGAACAGGGAGTGAAGATGAAGCTTTCTCCAGTTCGTGGAGTGGTTGAGGGCAAGCGTGTCATTATGGTGGATGATTCGATTGTTAGAGGCACAACAAGCCGTAGAATCGTCACGATGTTGAAGGAAGCGGGCGCGAAGGAAGTACATGTGGTCATTAGCTCCCCTCCTATACAAAACCCATGTTTCTATGGAATTGATACGTCTACAAGAGAAGAGTTAATTGCGTCTAAGCTTTCGCCTGAAGAAATTAGAGAGATGATTGGTGCGGATTCGCTCACATTCTTGAGTGTGGAGGGAATGCTTGAAGCAATCGGGAAGGATCCACGAGAGGATCAATGCGGACAGTGCTTAGCTTGCTTTACTGGTAAATACCCAACGGAAATTTATCCAACGGAACTAACACTAGAAACGGTCAAATAAATGGCAGCAGCACATGCTGCCTTTTCTTCGGAAATCTATTTTTACATGAAAATTGTTTAGCACCGGCGTCTACTTAAGACGCTTGCGCTTTTCTATGGAGGGTTTTTACAATGGCAAATGCTTATAAACAAGCTGGGGTAGATATTGAGGCTGGATACGAAGCTGTTTCCCGTATGAAAAAGCATGTAGAGCGTACTATTCGTCCAGGTGTGCTTGGAGGCTTAGGTGGGTTTGGCGGTATGTTCGACCTTTCGAGTCTTAACCTGAAGGAGCCGGTGCTCGTCTCTGGAACGGATGGCGTGGGAACGAAGTTGATGCTTGCGTTTATGCTCGATAAGCATGACACAATTGGAATCGATGCCGTGGCCATGTGTGTGAACGATATTGTGGTTCAAGGGGCAGAGCCGCTTTACTTTTTAGATTATATTGCTTGCGGAAAAGCAGAGCCTAGTAAGATTGAAGCCATCGTTAAGGGAATTGCAGACGGTTGTGAACAAGCGGGCTGCGCACTTGTTGGTGGAGAAACAGCTGAAATGCCTGGTATGTACAGTGAAGAAGAATATGATCTGGCTGGATTCTCGGTAGGAGCTTGTGAAAAGTCGGCATTAGTCAACGGTGCTTCGATCAAATCGGGTGATGTTCTAATCGGCCTTGCATCAAGCGGTCTACACAGCAATGGTTTCTCATTAGTTCGTAAAGTATTGCTAGAAAAAGCAGGACTTGATCTTACTCAGCACGTTGATGAACTTGGTCGCACCCTTGGTGAGGAGTTGCTACAGCCAACAAAAATCTATGTGAAGCCATTATTAGCTGCATTGAAAAAGTTTGAACTTAAGGGAATGGCTCATATTACCGGTGGTGGTTTTGTAGAAAACATCCCACGTATGCTTCCAGAGGGATTAGGAGCAGACTTAGAAGAGTCGAACTGGACGGTACCAGCCATTTTTAACTTGCTTGAAAAGTATGGTGAGCTTGACCGTAAGGAAATGTATAATATTTTTAATATGGGTACGGGTATGGTAGTAGCAGTGGATAAGAAGATTGCAGACGATGTGATTCGTTTCTTTAACGAAAGTGGAGAAAAAGCTTATGCAATCGGAACGGTATCAAGCCAAGAGGGAATACACATTAGGTAAGCGAGGGACAGTATGAAAAATATAGCTGTATTTGCATCAGGCTCGGGCAGTAATTTTGGTGCGATTTTAGAAGCGATTCAATGTGGTGAGCTCGAGGTGAAGGTGCAGCTGTTAGTATGTGACCAGCCGAGTGCGTACGCCATTCAAAGAGCAGAAGAGGCAGGCATTCCGACGTTTGTGTTTCGGGCGAAGGACTATTCTTCAAAAGAGGAGTATGAACGAAAGATTTGTGCTCTTCTTACAGAGAAAAACATTGATCTTGTGGTATTAGCAGGGTATATGAGATTAATTGGTCCTACCTTGTTAACTGATTTTGAAGGGAAAATCATCAATATCCATCCATCGATGCTGCCGGCCTTTCCGGGGAAAGATGCGATCGGTCAAGCGTTAGCTGCTAATGTGAAAGAAAGCGGAGTAACGGTACATTACGTGGACGCAGGGATGGATACGGGTCCTATAATCGCTCAACAGTCAGTGGTCGTTGATGAGGGAGAAACAAAGGAAAGTCTGCAGAAAAAAATACATGAGGTGGAGCACAAGCTCTATCCATCAGTAATCAGCCAGCTTTTAAAGGGTGAAAGGAGAACGGAAAGTGAAAAAACGAGCATTAATTAGTGTATCTGATAAAACTGGGGTTGTTGAGTTTGCCCGTCATTTAAGTGAATTAGGATATGAATTAATTTCTACTGGAGGAACAAAGAATGCCTTACAGGCTGCCGGTGTTCCAGTTATTAGCGTAAGCGATGTAACAGGGTTTCCAGAGATTCTTGAGGGCCGGGTAAAAACACTTAACCCATACATTCACGGAGGCCTTTTAGCCAAGTTTTCAGATGAAAACCACCAAAAGCAACTAGCTGAGCATAAAATTGATCCAATCCAAATCGTATGTGTCAATCTATATCCATTTCAACAAACGATCGCTAAGCCTGATGTGACGGTTGAAGATGCGATCGAAAACATTGATATCGGTGGACCAACGATGCTTCGTGCTTCAGCCAAAAACCATGAGTTTGTAACGGTAGTTGTGGACCCTACTGATTATGAAGTGGTACTAGAAGAGCTGAAAGCTTCAGGTGATGTAGAGAAAGCAACACGACGTAAGCTGGCTGCTAAGGTATTTAGACATACAGCTGCGTATGATGCAATGATCGCTGAATATATGACAGATCTTGCTGGTGAAGAAAATCCAGAAAAAATGACGGTTACTTATGAATTAAAGCAAAGCCTTCGTTATGGAGAGAACCCACATCAAAAGGCCGCTTTTTATCGTAAGCCACTTGGCTCTGTTTTTTCAATTGCGAATGCCACTCAACTTCATGGCAAAGAACTTTCATATAATAATATTAATGATGCGGATGCAGCTCTACAAATCGTAAAGGAATTTACGGAGCCTGCTGCTGTTGCCGTTAAGCATATGAACCCTTGTGGTGTAGGAACAGGAACGGATACTTTTGATGCATTTACAAAGGCGTTTGCTGCTGACCCTGTATCGATCTTTGGTGGAATTATTGCCTTAAATCGTGAAGTGGATAAACCAACCGCTGAAAAGCTTCATGAGATCTTCTTAGAAATTATCATTGCTCCTTCTTATTCAGAGGAAGCTCTAGAAGTATTAACAAGCAAAAAGAACCTTCGCTTACTAACGATTCCGTTTGATGAAAAAGCAAAGGTAGAAAACAAGCATGTATCAATTGAAGGCGGACTACTTGTTCAAGATCAAGACCGTTTTACACTAGAAGATGCAACTGTATCGGTAGCAACCAAGCGTGAGCCTAGTGAAGAGGAATGGAAAGCACTTAAGCTTGGCTGGAAAGTTGTTAAGCATGTGAAATCCAATGCGATCGTTGTGAACGATGCTGACATGACACTTGGAATTGGTGCTGGTCAGATGAACCGTGTAGGTGCAGCGAAAATTGCTTTAGAACAAGCTGGAGAAAAGGCTACAGGTGCGGTACTTGCATCGGATGCATTCTTCCCAATGGATGACACCGTTGAAGCAGCGGCAAAGGCTGGAATTACAGCGATTATTCAACCGGGTGGATCGATTCGTGATGAAGATTCAGTGAAAAAAGCAGATGAGTACGGAATTGCAATGGTATTCACTGGAGTTAGACATTTTAAACACTAATTTTCAAAAATGGGGGTACAAACCATGAACGTTCTAGTCGTAGGTCGTGGAGGACGAGAGCACGCTATTTGCTGGAAGGTAAGCCAAAGTCCTTCTGTAGAAAAGGTGTTCGTCGCTCCTGGGAATGTAGGAATGACAGACGTAGCCGTACGTGTAGATATTTCTGAAGACGAACAAGACAAGCTGATTCATTTTATAAAAGAAGAAAAGATTGGTCTTACGATTATTGGACCTGAAGCACCTTTACAAGCGGGACTTGCTGATCGCATTCGGGCAGAAGGTTTAGCGGTTTTTGGTCCAGATCAAAAAGCCGCTGTCATTGAAGGCAGCAAATCATTTGCTAAAGAGCTGATGGAAAAGTACCAAATTCCAACCGCTGCTTATCAATCCTTCACAGATTTTGATGCAGCGAAAGCGTATGTGGAGGAAAAAGGCGCTCCTATTGTCATTAAGGCAGATGGTCTTGCGGCAGGCAAGGGAGTGACCGTTGCTTTAACATTAGAAGAAGCGATTGACAGCTTGAAAGAAATGCTTGTAAATAGCAAATTTGGGGCAGCTTCTGCGAAAGTAGTAATTGAAGAGTTTTTAGAGGGAGAAGAATTCTCTCTGATGGCATTTGTGAATGGTGATATTGTGGTGCCAATGGAAATTGCTCAAGATCATAAGCGTGCATACGATGGTGATCAAGGGCCAAACACAGGTGGAATGGGCGCTTATTCTCCGGTTCCACAAATCAGCAGTGAAGCTGTTCAAACAGCAGTTGAAACGGTGTTAAAGCCTGCAGCAAATGCGATGATTGCAGAAGGAAGAAGCTTCTGTGGAATTCTTTATGCAGGACTGATTCAAACAACTGCCGGACCTAAGGTCATTGAGTTTAATGCTCGATTCGGTGATCCAGAAACACAAGTGGTTCTTCCAAGAATGGAATCCGACTTAGTAGAGGTCATTCTTGCCGTTTTAAACGGAGAACAGCCAATTATCGAGTGGACATCTGATGCCGTAGTGGGTGTTGTTTGCGCAGCAAAAGGCTACCCTGAACAGCCGGAAAAGGGCAGCGTCATCGAAGGACTTGATTCGGTGAAGGAAGGACTTGTCTTCCATGCTGGAACTGATCAGAACGAAGAAGGAAAGATCATTACTGCTGGCGGACGTGTATTGCTAGCAGCTGCGAAGGCAGATACTCTTCAAGCCGCACAAGAGCGTGTGTATGCTGAGTTATCAAATGTATCGAGCGATGGTATTTTTTTCAGAAAAGATATTGGACATAAAGCCATTACGTTTGCCGCTTGCCAGACTTCTTGATATAAACAAATAGAAGAGCAACAATACTTCCGATCAAAGTAATCAATACAAAGGACATATCGCTAACATATTCCCAAAACATATAGTGATGACTCCTTTCTATGGTGAGATTTCCCCCTCTGTGATCAGAGGGGGCTTTTTTATTGGGTATTATAAGGTAAAAACTGTTCCGTCATTGATTTTTCATTAGAAGATTGATTTTGATTGTTTCTCAAATTTTGTTCTCTTTCATAGAGGGCAGTGATTGGACAAAAACGAACGATCCCCTCTGCCACCTTCATAGCACCTAAAATTCCTAGCAATACATAGGAATCTCTCCAAGGCATTTTTGTATGTTTCGCTGTACTCCATGCTAAGACACTTAAACCAATGGTAATACGGACAAGAGCATTTAAAATGCCAATATTGGGCTTTACATTCATGAAATTGTCACTCCTTTACAATTATTTTAAAAATTGAGTACTTCTTTACTGCGTTAAACAGTGAAATATGGTACTATAAAAACCAAACCTATAAAATGTAAGGGTTTTCATTTTAGATAGGTAGTGTTGAATTTCTGACAATATTTTTGAAAAAACTGTGTCAAAAAATCTAACCAATCAATGGTAGATCTTTGATATTTGAACTATTGTTACCCGTAATATGACAAATTTTTTCTAAGATAAAGGACACTGCTTAAGGAGGGACATACATGCTGGATCAACGATATCGATGGAAAAATAAACATATTAGAGAACATATTTCCGTTCTAGATGGAAATGTTTCTCCGACTATTCTATTAACAAATGCCAAGTACCTGAATCAAACATTTCGTGCTTGGATGACAGCGAATATATGGATATACGACGACCGTATTATTTATGTGGGCGACCAATATCCTGACAATGTAGACAATTGTGAAATCGTGGATTGCTCAGGTCTTTTACTGGTTCCAGGCTATATTGAGCCACATGCGCATCCCTTTCAAGTATATAATCCCCATTCGCTTGCACACTATGCATCGCAATATGGAACGACAACACTAATTAATGACAATATGGTACTTGCGTTGCAGATCGAAAAAAATAAAGCGTTCTCATTTATGAGGGAGATGCGTAACTCACCAACTTCCATGTATTGGTGGTGCCGCTTTGATGCTCAAACAGAGATCCGAGACGAGGAGCAAATTTTTTCACATAGCAATGTGAAATCCTGGCTCGAACACGATGCAGTGATTCAAGGCGGAGAGCTGACCGGTTGGCCAAAGCTTCTTGATGGGGATGATATGATGCTCCATTGGATGCAAGAAGCCAAACGAATGAGAAAGAAAGTGGAAGGCCATTTTCCGGGCGCATCTGAAAAAACATTGGCAAAGATGATGTTATTTGGTGCAGACTGTGATCATGAAGCGATGACTGGAGAAGAAATTTATAATCGTCTCATGCAGGGTTATATGGTTTCTTTAAGACATTCATCTATCCGTCCAGATTTACCTGTCCTTTTAGATGAAATACATCAGCTGGGAATCACGATGTACGATAAATTTATGTTTACCACAGACGGCGCATCTCCTCACTTTTACGAAAATGGAATTATTGATAATATGATTCGAATCGCCATAAAAAAGGGAGTACCAGTCATTGATGCCTACAATATGGGGACGATTAATGTAGCACGTTACTACAATGTAGAACACCTCCATGGAAATATTGCGACAGGAAGAGTAGCGAATATTAACTTTTTGACAGATGAACGTAATCCAACCCCTGTATCGGTTTTGGCAAAAGGTCAGTGGGTGAAAAGGGATGGAAAAGACACCAATGCCTATGAGCAACTAAATTGGGTGGATATGGGGTTTGAACCGTTAAAGTTAGACTGGGAACTATCCATGGATGATTTTCAGTTCTCTATGCCATTTGGAATAAAAATGGAGAATGCCGTTATTACCAAGCCATATTCTGTGTCTATTGATGCCAATTATGATGAGCTTTCGTGTGACCATGATGAATGCTTCTTCATGCTAATTGATAAACATGGCAAATGGAGAATCAACACGATGTTAAAAGGATTCTCTAACAAGGTACAGGGTTTAGCTAGTTCGTACTCGACAACAGGAGATATTATTTTAATTGGAAAAAACAAGTATGAAATGATGAACGCCTTTCACCGCATGGTCGAGTTGGGTGGAGGAATTGTCATCAGTGAGGAAAGAAGAATTGTGTTAGAAATTCCACTGCCTTTAAGTGGAGTGATGAGTGACCACTCAGTTGAGAGACTAGTGGAGGAAGATAAGGAATTGCTTGCTTATTTAAAAACAAAAGGGTATGCGTACGGCGATCCTATCTATACCTTGCTATTCTTCTCATCCACACATCTGCCGTATATCCGAATTACGCAGCAAGGGATGTACGATGTGATGAACAAAATGATACTCTTTCCAACGATAATGCGTTAAAATATAAAAGGACCTCATAGAAAAAGCATAGAAAAAGATTATTAGGGGTGTATTGATGCTTAAGAAATGGATAACAGTCGGATTGGCATCTGCCTTTATACTAACTGGCTGTAACAAAGTAGAAGAGGTTCAAAAGGAAAGTGAAAAACCAGTGGAAGAGGAAGATACAGTCGTAGAAGAAGTATCCCAAACTTTTGAAGCTCCTTTAACTGGTGTGGAACTTTCAGATGAACCATCTGGTCGAGCATTTGGTGTGATGATCAACAATGATCCAAAAGCAAGGCCGCAGTCCGCTCTAAACCAAGCAGACATCGTTTACGAAGTGTTAGCAGAAGGCAATGTGACGAGATTTTTGGCTATTTTTCAAAGCAAACATCCTGAAAATATTGGGCCAGTAAGAAGTGCAAGAGATTATTATATTGACCTTGCCAGCGGGTATGATTCATTATATATCGCTCATGGGTACAGTCCTGAAGCACAGGAAATGCTTACGAGTGGGGTTATAGATAATTTAAATGGAATGCAGTATGACGGTACGCTTTTTAAACGTGCGAGCTTCAGGCAAGCACCACATAACTCCTATATTTCTTATGAGAATATTTTAAAAGGAGCAAAGCAAGTCGGTTATGACATGTCAGAAACTCCAGAGGCACTGCCTTTTTATGAGGAAGACGAGTTAGCCAGTATCACAGGTGAAGCTGCTGAGAATGTTACAGTTGCCTACTTAAAGAGCAATCTGTTTAAGGTCGACTACAAATACGATACCAGTAGCAAAAAATATGCTAGATATTCAAATGATGAACAAACGATAGATTTAGATTCAGAGGAGCCGGTTCTTCTCGACAATGTCTTTATTGCTGAGATGGAGCACACGTTACTCGATGACTCTGGAAGAAGAGAGATTGATTTAACCTCTGGTGGAAAAGGGTATTTATTGCAGCAAGGAAAGCTTCTTCAGGTAGAGTGGAAAAATGTAGATGGAAGAATCCTTCCTTTCTTAAATGGCGAAGAAGTCAAGTTTGTTCCAGGAAAAACATGGATCAATATCGTTCCAACAAATCCAGGATTGGAACAAACCGTTACGATACAATCATAAAGGAGTCTAGATCATGCAAATTGATAAATTAAGGGGCAAAGAGCTCGACCAGTTATTTAAGGCAGTTCTAACGTTAAAAGATTTAGAAGAGTGCTATAAGTTTTTCGATGATTTATGTACGGTCAATGAAATCCAATCATTAGCCCAACGCTTAGAGGTGGCCCGTATGCTTCGTGAAGGGAAAACGTATCATAAAATCGAAACAGAAACAGGTGCAAGTACAGCAACGATTTCACGTGTTAAGCGTTGCTTGAATTACGGAAACGATGCGTATGAAATGGCATTAGAGCGTGTGAAGGAAGAAGAAGCAGGAACGGTTTCGGAGTAATAAATTCACAGTATATTTCACAGTCAAAAAGGATTAGAGATCAGTCTCTAATCCTTTTTTAGTACAGCCACCAATTAAGTGCTCAAGCGAGTTTGATAAATAAGCGGAGAAATTTCTCTTAATTAGGAAAATTCACTGAAAATAGCTAAAATAGACGGAAGGATTCCGCCTATTGACTCGAAAAACGTGAAAATCGGCAATTTTTTTTTGCTTAAGCGGAAAACCTCCCCTTATTTACCCCCAAAAAAGCTCTATCCTGGAGTCTAACCGGAAAATCTCCGCTTATGTTTTTGCTCGTTACTCAAATAAACTTACATCCGTTACAAGGTCTTTCGCGACTAAAGGGTTCTCCCCAGTCCCACTATTCTTGAAGGAGTAAAATATAAAAACCCTCCTATACCCACGTGAACTCTCTCCTTGCATAATCATATTGTATTGGTTTACTTCGGTTTTCTTTTTTTGTCCCATTCGCTAGTGCTATAATGGTGTAATGTGATAGTAGAATGGAGGTTACAGCATGTACGATACAAGAGAATGGCGTCATGCTTTTAAATTAGATCCTGATAAAACAATCTCAGATGAAGCGCTGGAGAGAATATGTGAGTCAGGCACTGATGCCGTCATTGTTGGTGGAACCGATGGAGTAACGGATGAAAAGGTACTGGATTTAATGGCAAGAATCCGAAGATACACGGTGCCTTGTGTGTTGGAAATTTCCAACCTTGAGTCGATTACACCGGGGTTTGATTTATATTTTATCCCAACGGTCTTAAATAGTCCTGATTCTAAATGGATTGTTGATTTACATCATCAAGCGGTTAAGGAATATGGGGAGATCATGAATTGGGATGAAATTCTTGTTGCAGGATATTGTATCTTGAACGAAAATTGTAAAGCAGCCAAACTAACCCATGCCCAAACATCTTTAACCCAGGAAGATGTGGTTGCTTATGCGCAAATTGCTGAGAAGATGTTTCATTTTCCTATTTTTTATTTAGAATACAGTGGAACCTATGGGGACCCTGAAATTGTGAAGGCCGTTAGCCAAGTAATCCAGGAGACAACCGTGTTTTACGGTGGAGGTATTCATACATTAGAACAGGCGAAGGAAATGGCTGAACTAGCAGATGTGATTATTGTGGGGAATGCTGTTTACGACAATTTAGAGGAAGCTCTTCAAACGGTCGAAATAAAATTGATTAAACGATAGTATAAAGGTAAAATAGAATAGGAACATATGTTTGTATGGTGGTGAAAATATAGTGCAATACTTAACAGATAAATTATTAAATGGTTTAAATCCAGAACAACAGCGTGCGGTGAAAACGACGGATGGTCCTCTGTTATTGATGGCTGGTGCGGGTAGTGGAAAGACGAGAGTACTAACGCATCGTATTGCCTATTTGATGGTAGAGAAACAAGTGAATCCGTACAATATTTTGGCGATCACGTTTACAAATAAAGCGGCGCGTGAAATGAAGGAACGTATTTATTCCATGATGGGTGGAGTAGCCGATGAAATTTGGGTATCTACGTTCCACTCGATGTGTGTACGTATTTTAAGAAGAGATATTGACCGACTAGGATACAATCGTAACTTTACGATTCTTGACACAACAGACCAACAATCCGTGGTTAAGACCATTTTAAAAGAAAAAAACCTTGATCCAAAAAAGTACGATCCACGTGCGATCCTTGGGGCTATTAGTTCAGCGAAAAACGAACTGATTGGTCCGGAAGAATTCGCGAAAAATGCGGGCGGTCATATGGATCAAATTGTTGCTGATGTGTACGAGCTTTATCAGAAGCGACTGCGCAAAAATCAAGCACTCGATTTTGATGACTTGATTATGACGACGATTCAACTGTTTCAACGTGTTCCAGAGGTATTAACCTACTATCAACGAAAGTTTCAATATATCCATGTGGACGAGTACCAAGATACAAACCGTGCTCAGTATATGCTGGTTAAACTTATGGCGCAACGGTTCCAAAATCTATGTGTGGTTGGGGACTCGGATCAGTCGATTTATCGCTGGCGTGGGGCAGATATCGCCAATATCCTATCGTTTGAAAAGGATTATCCCCGTTCAGAGGTGATCCTTCTAGAACAAAACTATCGCTCGACAAAGAGAATTCTTTTTGCGGCAAATGAAGTGATTAAGAACAATTTAAATCGTAGAGATAAGAATCTTTGGACAGAGAATCCAGAAGGAAATAAGATTTTCTATTATCGTGCGGACAGTGAGCAAAGTGAAGCGCAGTTCGTAGCAGGAAAAATTAAGGAAGCTATTCAAAGCGGAAAACGTAAATACTCCGACTTTGCCATTCTGTATAGAACCAATGCTCAGTCCCGTGTAATGGAGGAAGTGTTACTAAAGTCGAACATTGAATACTCCATCGTCGGTGGGGTGAAGTTCTATGACAGAAAAGAAATCAAAGATACACTGGCCTACTTACGCTTGATTGCAAACCCAGATGATGATATCAGCCTAACTCGAGTGATTAATGTTCCAAAAAGAGGAGTCGGGTCGAGCTCGGTTGATAAAATTGCGAACTTTGCGGACATGCATGATATGTCCATGTTCCAAGCACTGGGATCGATTGAGTTAATCGGATTAAGCCCGAAAATTACAAAGGCTTGTCGTGAATTTTACGATTTAATTAATAACTACACGCATATGCAAGAGTATTTATCGGTGACAGAGCTTGTAGAAGAAGTATTAGAGAAAACCGGCTATTATGAAATGTTAAAGGCAGAAAAATCGATCGAAGCACAAAGCCGACTAGAAAACTTGGACGAATTCTTGTCTGTTACGAAAAACTTTGAAGAAGGAAATGAAGATAAAAGTCTGATTGCCTTCTTAACCGATCTTGCCCTTGTTGCCGATATCGATAAGTTGGATGAAGACGGAAAGCAAGTCGATACTGTTGTGTTGATGACCTTGCACTCTGCAAAAGGTCTTGAATTTCCTGTTGTGTTCCTTTTAGGACTAGAGGAAGGAGTGTTCCCGCATAGCCGATCTCTTATGGAAGAAGCAGAGATGGAGGAAGAACGTCGCCTTGCTTACGTGGGAATCACAAGAGCGGAGGAAGAACTGTTTATCACGAATGCACAAATGAGGACCTTATTTGGGCGTACGAATATGAACCCTCCTTCTCGATTTATAGGCGAGATTCCAGCAAATCTTCTCGAAGGATTAGAACCGAAAAAGCCGTCGTTACAATCACAGTCAGCCAGTCCTTTTGCCGCTAGACAAGCAGCCGCTGTACGTAAGCCGGTACTTCGTCCAATGACGAATTCAACGGGTGGAGAAGAGCTTGGATGGAAAGTGGGAGACAAGGCCGTGCACGGAAAATGGGGCACAGGTACCGTTGTTAGCGTAAAAGGCGAAGGAGAAGGAATCGAGCTTGATATCGCATTTCCTAAACCAGTTGGGATCAAACGACTGTTAGCGAAGTTTGCTCCTATAACAAAAGGGTAAGGTATTTCAATCAATCATACGATTGATTGAAATTGCTTCAAACCATGATACAACTGGCACGAAGGCAATTCAATCAAACGTTTGATTGAAAAATATTTTTCTATTTTAAAATAGTTCTGATGGAAGGGTTGAGTACATGGATCAACAAGCTGCGGAAAAAAGAGTACAAGAGCTGCATGTCCAGTTAAATCAGTTAAATTACGAATATCACGTATTAGACCAACCAACCGCTTCAGATGCTGAATACGATCAATTATTAAGAGAACTAATCAATCTGGAAGAAACTTTTCCTCAACTAAAAAGTCCGGACTCACCTACACAACGTGTAGGTGGAGCCGTCTTAGATATGTTTGAAAAGGTACAGCATCAATCGCCTATGCTTAGTCTTGGCAATGCCTTCGGAGAGCAAGATTTGCTTGATTTTGACCGACGTGTTCGCCAAGCAGTGGGAGATCAAATTTCTTATGTGTGTGAATTGAAAATTGATGGTCTAGCGGTTTCGCTTCGTTACGAAAATGGTTTGTTTATTCAAGGAGCGACAAGAGGAGATGGAACCATTGGGGAGGATATTACGTCTAATTTACGTACAATCAAATCCATTCCTCTAAGATTAAATGAACCAGTGTCCATTGAAGCTCGCGGAGAGGTCTTTATGCCTCGAAAATCGTTTGAAGCATTGAATGCATTGAAGACAGAACGAGGGGAAGAGCTGGCGGCCAATCCCCGAAATGCTGCAGCCGGTTCACTAAGACAGCTTGATCCAAAGATTGCTGCTTCACGTAATTTGGATATTTTCCTATATAATATTGCAGATGTAGGGGAGACTGGTGTGATTTCCCATAGTGCAGGCTTAGATTTGCTAGAAAGTCTAGGTTTTAAAACGAATAAGGAAAGAAGAAAATGTGCTTCTATCGAGGAAGTCATTTCTTATGTTAATGAGTGGACGGAGCAGCGACCAAATCTTCCGTATGATATTGATGGGATTGTGATTAAGGTCGATTCCCTCGCACAGCAAGAGGAGCTTGGTACAACGGCCAAAAGCCCACGTTGGGCCATCGCGTATAAATTTCCAGCAGAAGAAGTGGTCACCACTTTAAAATCAATTGAGTTAAGTGTAGGACGTACAGGGGTCGTTACACCAACGGCTATTTTAGAACCCGTCCGTGTAGCTGGAACAACCGTACAACGTGCCTCTTTACATAATGAAGATTTGATTCGGGAAAAAGATATCAAAATTGGCGATCAGGTAGTGGTAAAAAAAGCAGGAGATATTATTCCAGAGGTCGTAAATGTACTTGTTGAGAGACGTACAGGGGCAGAGGAAGAGTTCCGTATGCCAACACACTGTCCGGAATGTGAAAGTGAACTAGTGAGGCTTGAAGAGGAAGTGGCGCTACGTTGTATTAATCCGAAATGTCCGGCGCAAATCAGAGAAGGATTGATCCACTTTGTATCAAGAACCGCTATGAATATTGATGGTCTTGGTGAAAAGGTCATCAGTCAGTTATTTGCCGAACAATTGATTGAAGATGTGGCAGATATTTATAAATTGACCTTTGATCAGTTGATTCAATTAGAGAGAATGGGAGAAAAGTCAGTTAACAATCTGATTGAAGCGATTGATGCTTCAAAAGCTAATTCTCTTGAAAAGCTGTTGTTCGGATTAGGCATCCGTCACGTGGGAGCCAAAGCAGCAAAAACGCTTGCGCAGGAATTCGAAACGATTGACCGACTGGCGGTGGCTACAGCTGAGGAGTTAACAGCCATCAACGAAATCGGAGAAAAAATGGCCGAATCGGTAGTCGCTTACTTTGAGCTTGAAGAAGTGAAAGAATTAATTGAAGAGCTAAAAGAAGCAGGAGTTAATACCACTTATCTTGGGCCAAAAAAGGTTGCTGTTGAAAACATTGATCATTTTTTTGCGGGGAAAACGATTGTCCTAACTGGAAAGCTAGAACAGCTTTCTCGTAATGAGGCAAAGGAACGAATCGAAGCGTTTGGCGGGAAAGTTGCAGGAAGTGTAAGTAAGAAGACAGATTTGGTGATCGCTGGGGAAGAGGCTGGATCCAAATTAACAAAAGCAGAACAGCTAGGAATTGAAGTATGGAATGAAGAGAGATTAGTGGAAGAATTGAAGAAATAGAGGTGATACCATGAGGAAGATTCTAATGGTTGCTCTTACCGTTCTCTTGAGTTTAACCGCCTGTGCTCCTAATCTTCAGAAGCAAGAAGAGGTGGTACAGGAAAACGAAGATACAAAGCAAAAGGCCATTATACCGAAGTATCAGATATCTGATCAATACTATCGGACGATCCTCCCTTTCGAGCCGTCACAAGCAAGAGGGTTGATCGTAAATAACTTAAACACACGATACGATATTAGTGAGTTTGAAACAGGGTTAATGAGGCTTGCGCAAACATCCTTTGGTCCAGATAAGTACCTTTTTAAGGAAGGGCAAAATCTTGATCGGGAAACGGTTGGGTTATGGTTGAACCGGAAAATGACGGCGACGCAACTACAAGATGCTGGTTTAAAAGAAAATGAAAACATTGGTTTGAATCCGCAAATTCCTGAAGGCGGAGATATTACAGCGAATAATGAACAGAACCCCATTTATTTAGCGCATCTTCTTGAGCATAACTATCTTCTTAAAGATGAAGACGGAACGGTTCGACTCGGAGGAGTGGTGATTGGATTGGCATTAAACTCTGTCCACTATTACCAAAAGGAAGCTTACGGTGCCACATTTGAATCCGAAATATCTCAAGCCAAACTTGAAGAAGAAGGAAAGAGAATCGCGGCAGAAGTACTGACGAGACTTCGTGGGATGAAGAGTTTAGCGAATGTTCCCATTACGATTGCTCTTTTTAAACAGAAAAGTCGCTCTTCTGTCGTTCCAGGGAATTTTATCGCTTACGCATCAGCAGATAAAGGAAGTTCAAAATTGGGTGCTTGGCAGAGTGTGAACGAAAATTATTTTCTGTTTCCGTCTACCGAAGCGACCAATGCCCATCGTGATGATGTGACTTTCTTTTTGAATTTTAAACAGGATGTGGAAACCTATTTCCCAAACTTTAATGGTGTTATAGGTCAGGCTTTTTATGTAGGAGATCAGCTTCAAGAGCTGAAAATCGATATCCCGATCCAGTTCTACGGAAAAGCAGAAGCAGTGGGCTTCACGCAGTACGTAACAGGGTTGGTGATGGAACATTTCCCTGACTATTATTCAGTCGAGGTGAACATCACTTCCGTGAACGGACAAGAAGGTTTGATCGTGAAAGAAGCTGGAGACAAGGAACCATTTGTTCATATTTATCAATAATTCTTAAGACAAGGTGAATGCCTTGTCTTTTTTTACTTCATTTGAAGGTGCGTTCATTTGCATGCTAGAATGGAGATGGAACGTTTTTATCATAAGGAGGCGGAAGAATTGGTGCAACCGTATAAACATGAACCATTCACAGACTTTTCTAATGATCAGGAACGCGAAGGATATTTATTAGGCTTACAAACAGTAGAAGGATATCTTGGTCAGGACTATGATTTAATCATTGGTGGCGAGCGAGTTTCTACAGAAGATAAAATTGTTTCATATAATCCATCACATAAAATAGAAGTAGTTGGACGCGTCTCTAAGGCAAATCGTGAACTAGCAGAAAAAGCCATGCGAGCGGCTGTGGAGGCATTTAAAACGTGGAGAAAAGCAAAGCCAGAATTACGTGCAGATGTACTCTTTAAAGCAGCTGCAATTATTCGCCGTCGCAAACATGAATTCTCAGCCCTGTTAACAAAGGAAGCGGGGAAACCTTGGAGAGAAGCGGATGCGGATACTGCTGAAGCGATTGATTTCCTCGAATATTACGCGCGTCAAATGCTGTTACTGAAGGACGGGGTGCCGGTAAATAGCCGACCAAATGAATTTAATCGTTATGACTATATTCCATTGGGAGTAGGAATTATCATTTCTCCTTGGAATTTTCCACTAGCCATCATGGCTGGAACAACCGTAGCCGCGATCGTAGCAGGAAATACGGTTCTTTTAAAACCAGCTTCCACCACTCCTGTGGTAGCAGCGAAGTTTGTGGAAGTGATGGAGGAAGCGGGATTACCGAAGGGTGTATTGAACTTTGTCCCTGGTAGCGGAGCTGAGGTTGGTGACTACTTGGTTGATCACAAGGATACACGTTTTATCTCCTTTACAGGATCAAGAGATGTGGGACTTCGCATTTTCGAGCGTGCTTCTAAATTGAATGAAGGACAAATTTGGTTAAAGCGTGTGATTGCTGAGATGGGTGGGAAGGACACGATCGTCGTTGATAAGGAAGCTGATCTTGAATTAGCGGCGCAGTCCATTGTTGCCTCGGCATTTGGCTTCTCGGGTCAAAAATGTTCGGCGTGCTCCCGTGCAGTTATCGTAGAGGATGTTTACGATACCGTATTAAAGCGTGTGGTGGAGTTAACCAATCAGTTAACTCTTGGTAATCCGGAAGAGCAAAGCGTGTTTATGGGACCTGTGATCGATCAAAGTGCTTTTAAAAAAATCATGAGTTATATTGATATGGGAAAGAAGGAAGGCCGTTTAGTCGCTGGAGGAGGGGGAGATAACTCTAAAGGCTTTTTCATAAAGCCTACTGTTTTCGCTGACTTAGCCCCGAATGCACGATTGATGCAAGAAGAAATTTTTGGACCCGTTGTTGGTTTTACAAAAGCTAAGGACTTTACAGAAGCCATTAGCATCGCAAATAACACGGAATATGGATTAACAGGAGCGGTTATAACAACCAACCGTGAACACATGCAACAAGCACGCGAAGACTTCCACGTAGGAAATCTATACTTTAACCGTGGCTGTACAGGTGCGATTGTCGGGTACCAGCCATTCGGAGGCTTCAATATGTCAGGAACCGACTCAAAAGCGGGCGGACCTGATTACTTGCTGCTGCATCTGCAGGCTAAAACAACATCTGAATTGTATTAATTAATATGGTAGCACCACTCCAGTTGGGGGTGGTGTTTTTTGGTGAGTTGAGTGCTCTGGAGCAAGGGGTGGTGGTAGTTATGACGTGAATGTGAAGGGGGAACGAGAGTGAAAAGTCATAAGGAGCGGGTTATGACGCGAGGGCAAGGAAAAAAGAGTGGGAGAAGTCATAAGAACAGAGTTATGACATCACGGCAAGGGAAATACCACTTGAGGAGTCATAAAAATTAAGAAAAATGTAAGAGCTAATTCACTAGAATTCCACCCAAAAAGCCCATTTTTCCAACTTAATTTTATAAATTTCAGTGTATACATATCAGTAAATGGGGAGTTGAGCCCTATAATCATACAGAACCTATGAATATTTATGAATTAACCCTTTAGTTTTCAGATAATTCAGTTAGATAGAACCTAGTATGTATGCTACGCTTGTTATGTTGGTTCGGTCACGACAAGAAATCATGTGTATAATTTTACAGAAAAATTGTATGAACCAATAAAATGGTTGAGAGGGGAAATGTGAAAAAAATATGGAAACAGCTACGTTAGTTACTTTTATTGTGTATCTAGTTGGCATGCTGATCATTGGTTTGATCTCATTTAAGCTAACTAGCAATCTATCGGACTATGTCTTAGGGGGAAGAAGTCTTGGGCCCGGTGTCACAGCATTAAGTGCTGGAGCCTCTGATATGAGTTCATGGCTGCTGCTTGGTTTACCTGGGCTCGCTTATGCCACAGGTTTGGATTCCATTTGGATGTGTGTTGGGTTAATTATTGGTGCCTATTTAAACTGGAAATTTGTTGCATCCAGACTAAGATCGTACACTGAGGTGGCAAATGATTCGATTACGGTCCCCGATTTTTTTGAAAATCGCTTCAAAGATCAATCACGTTTACTACGAGTTATCTCCGCGTTAGTCATATTAATCTTTTTCACCTTTTACGCGTCCTCAGGTTTAGTAGGAGGAGCATTGTTATTCCAAGAAACGTTTGGAATGTCTTATAATACAGCTCTCTTTATCGGAGCCATTGTTATTATTTCGTATACTTTCTTAGGAGGCTACTTAGCGGTCAGTTGGACGGACTTTTTCCAAGGGTTATTAATGTTCTTAGCGTTGGTGATTGTTCCGATTGTCGCACTTTTTAAATTAGGTGGTTGGGGTGAATCGATGGACGCCATCCGCAGCATTGATCCTTCCTATCTCAATGCATTTGATTCCGTCACGGCTTTGGGGACGATCTCATTACTTGCTTGGGGATTAGGGTACTTCGGTCAACCGCATATTATCACCCGCTTTATGGGCATTCGATCTACGGAGGAAGTAAGAAAAGCCAGATGGATTGGGATGAGCTGGATGACCATTTCGATTGCTGGTGCGATTATTGTAGGGTTGGTCGGAATCGCTTATTTTGCAGATAATCCACTTATTACAGCCGACGTAAATAATAGTGAGAAAGTGTTTATCTTTTTCTCAGATATCTTGTTTAATCCTTGGGTATCAGGAATTCTGCTTGCTGCCATTCTTTCGGCAATTATGAGTACCATTGATTCACAGCTATTAGTATCTTCCAGTGCGTTAGCTGAAGACTTCTACAAAGCGCTGTTCCGAAAGAATGCTAGTGATGCAGAATTGGTGTGGGTTGGTAGAGCAGGAGTCATCGTGATTGCTCTTGTTGCCATTGCACTTGCTTATACAGGCAATCCTGAGAAAGGTGGAGCGTCTATCTTAGACCTTGTTAGTTATGCTTGGGGTGGATTTGGAGCAGCATTCGGTCCGGTAATCATTCTGTCTCTTTATTGGAAGCGAATGAACCGAAATGGTGCATTAGCGGGGATGATCACAGGTGCTGTTACCGTGGTTGTGTGGAAGCAGTTAACTGTGGCTGGCATGATCCCGTTTGAATTATATGAAATTGTGCCTGGATTTATTTTAGCGACAATTGCGATTGTTGTGTTTAGCTTAACAGGGAATGAACCGCGGAAAATCATTAAAGAGGAATTTGTTGAAGCGGTTGAGAATGATATCGAGAGTAAATAATGGATGAACCACTCGCGGGGTTGCGAGTGGTTTTTTGTTTTCGCCTTGCTTGCTAGAGCCTAATTGCCCGCTGGAGACCGGGTGGGTGATTGACGGTCAATTAGAGAAGTCCTAATTGCCCGTTTGAGTCTGAATGGGTGGCTGGCGGTCAAATAGAGAGGTTCTAATTGCCCGCTGGAGACCGGGTGGGTGATTGACGGTCAATTAGAGAAGTCCTAATTGCCCATTTGAGTCTGAATGGGTGGCTAGCGGTCAAATAGAGAGATTCTAATTGCCCGTTTGAGTCTGAATGGGTGGCTGGCGGTCAAATAGAGAAGTCCTAATTGCCCGTTGGAGGCCGAAATGGTGTCAGATGGTCAAATAGGAGAGTTCTAACTGCCCGTTAGAGCCCGGCTGAGCCTCAACTGGTTAATTAGAAAGTTTCATCTGTCGCCCCTGACCAAGCCGGTTCCGCTTTGGAGATTTTGTCGAAAAAATAATCTGAAAATTTTAGAAAAAGTGGTTCCTATCTCCAAATCTCTGTTATATAATACAACATGTAAAGTAAACTGTATTATAACAAAAGGGACAAAAATCGAAGGGAGAGGTTTTTACAATGACAAATGAAAGAGTAAGAGAGTTACAGGAGAGCTGGGAAATGGATGCGCGTTGGAAGGGGATTGAAAGACCGTATTCTGCCGAAGAGGTGATTAGATTAAGAGGTTCGATTGATATTGAGCATACATTGGCACGGAGGGGAGCAGAAAAGTTGTGGAAGCTGGTGAATGAAGAAGACTTCGTAAACGCGCTTGGCGCATTAACGGGCAATCAAGCGGTTCAACAGGTGAAGGCGGGCTTGAAGGCCATATACTTAAGCGGGTGGCAAGTGGCAGCAGATGCGAACCTTTCTGGACATATGTATCCCGATCAAAGCTTGTATCCAGCAAACTCTGTACCGAGTGTGGTAAAGAGAATTAATCAAGCATTACAACGCGCGGACCAAATTACTCATTCAGAAGGAGACGACTCGATCGATTGGTTTGCCCCGATTGTGGCAGATGCAGAGGCTGGCTTTGGTGGACAATTAAACTGTTTTGAACTGATGAAAGGCATGATTGAAGCAGGCGCGGCGGGTGTTCACTTTGAAGATCAACTGTCTTCTGAGAAAAAATGCGGTCACTTAGGCGGAAAAGTACTACTTCCAACGCAAACCGCTGTACGCAACCTCATTGCGGCACGTCTTGCTGCGGATGTGATGGGTGTTCCAACTGTACTAGTGGCAAGAACGGATGCGAATGCGGCGGACCTAATTACAAGTGATGTGGACCCAATTGATGCTCCGTTTATTACAGGTGAACGAACGCCGGAAGGATTTTTCCGAACAAAGGCAGGACTTGATCAAGCCATTGCAAGAGGATTAGCGTACGCACCTTACGCAGACCTGATTTGGTGTGAAACATCCGAACCAAATATTGAAGAAGCCCGTCGATTTG
>Ga0182742_1001345_pt1 | contig 31969 bp, 21 predicted proteins | sample eDN5th37CBELigMG_FD_128880 | JGI IMG/M metagenome (GOLD analysis project Ga0182742, IMG submission 128880) | Enriched Miracle-Growth compost microbial communities from Emeryville, California, USA - eDNA 5th pass 37_C BE-Lig MG (version 2)... ... | reverse complement strand
GCGCTTGACTTCGATGCCGGCGATTTGCGGCGAGTACAGCTGGAACGTACGTTCCACGGCTTCACCCGACGAAATCTTGCGCACGGTGAACGCGGAGTTCAGGCCGCGGTTGCGCTTGGCGATGACGACGCCTTCGAAGGCCTGCACGCGCTTGCGGGTGCCTTCAACGACGTTCACGCTCACGATGACGGTGTCACCGGGAGCAAATTCAGGCTTGGCCACACCGCCGGTCAGGCGGGCGATTTCTTCCTGTTCCAGGATAGCGATAAGGTTCATGAGAACTCCTAGATCATCGTGTCATTGCGGACTGAATTTGCCGTCCGATATTGTTTGCGCGCGGGCTCCTGACGATGCAAAAAAGACGCTCGAAAGAAGCCGCGTGCCTGTGAGCCCGGGCCTGTGGCCCCGCCTCACTCTTGCCGCAAGCAGAGGATGAGATTTGGCAAACCAATGATTCTACACCAAAAATCCCAAAACACGCTGGGTAGAATATGCGTGCGCCGCAGCTTTGCTGTACGCTTCCACTCTCTGTAACAAACACGTCACACGGCGCGGCTCCCTACATGTCGTACTCGTCCCTGCTTTTGGTCGTCCTGGCGGCGATGGCCCACGCAACGTGGAATCTGCTCGCCAAGCGCGCGGCCATGGTGGGCGCGCCCTTCGTATTCGCCTACGGGCTGTGCGCTTCGGTGCTGTACGCGCCGTGGGTGGCCTGGGTGCTGATGCACGACGGCATGACCTGGACCTGGCCCGTGGTGGGCGCCATCCTGACTTCGAGCCTATTGCACCTGGGCTACAGCCTGTGCTTGCAGCGCGGCTATCAGGTGGCGGACCTGTCGGTGGTGTATCCGATCGCCCGGGGCACCGGCCCGCTGCTGTCGACCACCGGCGCCTTCCTGCTGCTGGGCGAACCCGCCACCGGCACCGGCATCGCCGGCATGCTGTGCGTGGTGATCGGCGTGCTGCTGATCGCCACCCAGGGCCGGCTGGCCATCTTCAAGCAGGCCCAGGCCTGGATCGGCGTGCGCTGGGGCATGGTGATCGGCCTTTTCATCGCGGCCTATACCGTGGTGGACGCCTACGGCGTAAAGGTGCTGCTGATCAGCCCGGTGCTGTTCGACTGGTTCACCTGCGTGACCCGCACGGCCATGATGACGCCCCACATGCTGAGCCGCCGGGCCCAGGCCTGGGATTCCATGCGCGGCCATTGGCACCTGGCGCTGGCGGTGGGCCTGCTGTCGCCGCTGGGCTACATCCTGGTGCTGTACGCCTTGCGCAACGGCGCGCCGCTGAGCCTGGTGGCGCCTGCGCGGGAAATGTCCATGATGCTGGGCACCCTGGCGGGCATGTTCCTGCTGCGTGAAAAAGTCGGGCCGGGCCGCCTGGCCGGCTGTTTGTCCATACTGGTGGGCGTGGTGCTGCTGGGTTCCACCTGAGCCGCCGGGCCGGTCAGAAGCCGGCGGCCGCGCCCAGCCACATCAGCCCGGGAATGATGGCGCCCCAGGCCAGCACCATGATCACGTCCACCACCATCTGCTTGCGGGTGACCCGCGCCGTGACGGGCTCGACCGTGGCGTTGCCCAGGCTGTGATCGCGCGCGGCCGGAGCTGCGGCGGGACGGCCGACGGGCGTGGGGGCCGCGGCAGGCGCGGCCGGCGGCGTCTGCACGCCCGCTTCGGCCGGCGCCGGCGGGAACGGCCAGCGGGCCGGCATGGAACCGGGGCGCGCACGCCGGCGCGCGCCGCCGTCCGACAGGGACGCGTCCCAGGGCGAGGCCATGCCCGCCAGCCGGGCGCAGACCATGCGGGCGCGCTGCGCGCCACGGCGCAGCGGATTCAGCGAGACGGCAAGCTCGTCCGGCAGGACGGAAATATCGGCGGTGTTCATGTGAACTCCTTGAAAAGACGATCCAGCGCCTGGGCAGGCGCCCGGGCAACCCTCCGCGGCGACAGCCCGCGGTCAATCGAACAATGACAACTGGCCTGCGGCCGCGGGCGATACGTGACGGGGCGAACCGCGACGGGGCGATACGTGGGAAACGGGGACCCCTGAAGACGCTTGCGCGCCAGCCGGGGATAGAGGGAAATCTGCGCCCGCCTGCGCGCCGGCCGGGCGCAGGAAGCGGCTGCAATCCAGGGCCAGCCGGTGCCGGTTCAGGCCCAGCTTGCGCGTGGCGACGGCGAAACGCTGGCGCAGCAGGTCGGCCCAGACGCCGGTTCCGCGCATGCGCGAACCGAAATTGGGATCGTTGCGGCGGCCGTTGCGCAGGTCTTCGACGCGGTGCAGCACACGTTGGGCGCGGTCGGGAAAATGGACGTTGAGCCAATCCTCGAACAGGGTCTTGACCTCCCACGGCAGGCGCAGGACGGTGTAGCTGGCGTAATGGGCGCCGGCCGCCTTGGACTCCTGGAGGATGTGCTCCATGGATTCGTCGTTGATGAACGGGATGACCGGCGCCACCAGCACCCCCACGGGCACGCCGGCGTCGGTCAGGCTGCGCACGGCCTCCAGGCGGCGCCAGGGCGCGGCGGCGCGGGGCTCCAGCGTGCGGGCCATGGCGGCGTCCAGTGTGGTGATGCTCATGTAGACCACCACCAGTTTTTGTTCGGCCAGGGCCGCCAGCAGGTCCAGGTCGCGGGCGACCAGGCCGTTCTTGGTGACGATGGTGAGTGGATGCCGGGTTTCCAGCATGAGTTCGAGCAGGCCGCGCGTCAGGCGCCACTCGCGCTCGATGGGCTGGTACGGATCGGTGGCCGACCCGATATTGATGGGCGACGGCTTGTAGCCGGGGCGGCTGAGTTCGGCGCGCAGGGCCTGGACCGCATTGGCCTTGGCCACCAGCCGGGTTTCGAAATCCAGCCCGGGCGAATAGCCCAGGTAGGAATGCGTGGGCCGGGCGTAGCAATACACGCAGCCGTGCTCGCAGCCGCGGTAGGGGTTGATCGCGGCGTCGAAGGGAATGTCGGGCGAATCGTTGCGCGACAGCATCTTGCGGGCCTGTTCCGCCGTGACCGTGGTCTTGGGCGCGGCCGGCGCATGGCGCGTGTCGGGCAGGATGGGGATGACCCGGGAAGGTGCTTCCGTGGAGGCTGCGTGGGAATAATTATCGGGGACAGCGTCTACGAAATCGGCCGGCAATCCGGAGGCGGACCAGCCGTCGTCGACCTGCACGCGGTCATCGCGCTGAAAGCGATGCCGAACATTAGTAACCGCACCCCGACCGCGCAAGGCGGCGGGGGCGGCAGCCGGGGACCCAGAACCGGCGGGAAAAGAATGATCGGTGCGTGCCATGAAAACTACTGTACAAAAACACAGTGGTTTTGACAAGCACCAAAAGCCTTTTCGTAAGACAACCCCACTTTACCGCAAGACGCCCGCGCCGGGAGGACAAATCGATTTCATCAGGCGATATCGCCCGCAAACCCGCGCCAATGCTAGGTTTAGCACAAAAACAACAGCGCGGATCGAGGCCGTGGAGCCGCCGCCGGGCGGCCGCGCCCGCCGCCTAACGCAGCATGCCCGCCGCAGCGGTCTGGTGCGTGGCTTCGTCGATCAGGATGAACGCCCCGGTGGCCGGCACGTCGGCATAACGGTCGACCGCCAGCGCGTCGCGCGTGGTGAAGCTGACCCTGCCGATATCGTTCATGCGCAGCGTGCCTTCGGTGTTCTCCACTTCCTGCAGCTCATGGATATCGCGATGCGACAGCACCGCGCGGATCTTCGCCGACGTCAGCCGCGTGCCCGACTTCAGCAGATACTTGCGCGCCGGGTTCAAGGCCTGCGCGTCGAGCCAGCACAGCTCGGCCTCGAACTCGCGCGCAACCGTGGCGGGCGCCGCGGCGTGCACGATGACGTCGCCGCGCGACACGTCCACGTCACGGTCCAGCACCAGCGTGATCGAATCGCCGGCCACCGCCTCGTCAAGCAGGCGGTCGAAGGCGCGCAGCTCGCGCACCCTGGCCGTCACGCCCGAAGGCTGCACCGCGATCTCGTCGCCCGGGCGCAGCACGCCGCTGGCCACGCGGCCGGCGTAGCCGCGGAAGTCTTCCTTGCGGTCGCCGTCATGGCGCGCGACCCATTGCACCGGCAGGCGCAGCGGCGCGGCGCGCCCGTCGGCCGCCAGGTCCAGCGATTCCAGCAGCGCCAGCAGGGGCTGCCCTTCGTACCATGGCGTGTTGGCAGACAGCGTGACCACGTTGTCGCCGTTGAGCGCCGACAGCGGCAGCGCGTCGAAATGCGCGATGCCCAGCTTGGCGGCCAGCGCCGCATAGGCATCGCGGATGCGCTCGAACACGGCGCGATCCCAGTCCACCAGGTCCATCTTGTTGACCGCCACCACGATGTGGCGGATGCCCAGCAGGCGCGCGATGGTGCTGTGGCGCTTGGTCTGCGGCAGCAGCTGGCCGTCGGCCGCGCGGGTGGCGTCGATCAGGATCACGGCCACGTCCGCCGTCGACGCCCCGGTCACCATGTTGCGCGTGTACTGCTCGTGGCCCGGCGCGTCGGCGATGATGAATTTGCGGGTCGGCGTGGAGAAATAGCGGTAGGCCACGTCGATGGTGATGCCCTGCTCGCGCTCGGCCTCCAGGCCGTCGGTCAGCAGCGAGAAGTCGATGCCGTCGCCCGCCACGCGCTTGTGCTTGGCGCGCGAGATCGCGTCGAGCTGGTCGGCGAACACGCCCTTGCTGTCGTACAGCAGGCGGCCGATCAGGGTGGACTTGCCGTCGTCCACCGACCCGGCGGTGATCAGGCGCAGCACGCCCGCGTCGGCGCCAAAAAGAAAGGATTCGTTCAGTGCGTTCATGTGCGTCCTTTGCGATCAGAAATAGCCTTCCTTCTTGCGGCGCTCCATCGAGGCCTCGGAAGTCTGGTCGTCCATGCGGGTGGCGCCGCGCTCGGTGATGTCGGTCACCGCGGTCTCGGCGATGATGGCCAGCGGGTCGGCGGCCTCGGAAGCCACCGGGCAGGTGCAGGAGATATCGCCCACGGTGCGAAAGCGCACCGGCAGGCGCTCGACCTGCTCGCCTTCCTGCGGCGGCGTCAGCCGCGTGACCGGCACCAAGAGGCCCTTGCGGCGCACCACTTCGCGCTCGTGGCTGTAATAGATGGAAGGCAGCGCCAGCCGTTCGCGCTGGATGTACTGCCAGACGTCCAGCTCGGTCCAGTTCGAGATCGGGAACACGCGCATGTTCTCGCCGCGGTGCACGCGGGTGTTGAACAGGTTCCACAGCTCGGGACGCTGGGCCTTGGGGTCCCATTGGCCGAACTCGTCGCGGAACGAAAAAATGCGTTCCTTGGCGCGCGCCTTCTCCTCGTCGCGCCGCGCCCCGCCGATGCAGGCGTCGAAGCCGAATTCCTCGATCGCCTCCAGCAGCGTCACGGCCTGCGCCGCGTTGCGCGAATCGGTCTCGCGGCGCAGCACCACGCTGCCGCGCGCGATCGAGTCCTCCACGCTGCGCACGATCAGGGTCTCGCCCAGCTCGGCCGCGCGCGCGTCGCGGAAAGCGATCACCTCGTCGAAGTTGTGTCCGGTGTCGATATGCATCAGGGGAAACGGAAAGCGGCCGGGCCGGAAGGCCTTTTCCGCCAGGCGCAGCAGCACCACGGAATCCTTGCCGCCCGAAAACAGCAGCACCGGCTTTTCGCTTTCCGCGGCGACCTCGCGCAGGATGAATATCGCTTCCGATTCCAGCCAATCCAGGTGGCTGCGTTGGATGACGGCAGACATGACTACTCCACTAAAACAGATTTCGAATTCAGGGGCGGCGTCATTCGGCGCGCGCCACGACGGAGATGACCCGGTTGCCCGCATGCAGGCCGCATTCCTTGGAGTCCGATGACTCCCACCACCAGCGCCCGGCGCGCAGGTCCTCGCCCGGCCGCACGGCGCGCGTACAGGGCTCGCAGCCGATGGACGGGTAGCCCTGGTCGTGCAGCGGGTTGTAGGGAATGCCGAAAGCGCGGATGAGGGACCAGACCTCCTCCTCGCTCCACTCGGCCAGCGGGTTGAACTTGTAGAGGCCGAAGGTCTCGTCGCGCTCTTCCAGCGGCAGTTCGCCGCGGGTGGTGGACTGCGCGCGCCGCTGCCCCGTGATCCAGGCGCCGCGCCCGGCCAGCGCGCGCTTGAGCGGTTCGACCTTGCGGATGCCGCAACAGGCCTTGCGCAGTTCCACGCTCTCGTAGAACGCATAGGCGCCGTGCTCGGCCACGTGCCGCGCCACGGCCTCGGCGTCGGGACGGTACACGGTCACCTCGCGTCCGTAGCGCTCGCGCACCGCGTCCAGCACGCCCAGCGTTTCGGCATGCAGCCGGCCCGTGTCCAGCGTAAAGACTTCCAGGTCCGAGCCGGCGGCGTACAGCGCGTGCGTCAGCACCATGTCCTCGGCGGCCAGCGACGAAGCCAGCGCCGCATCGGGGTAGCGGCGCCGGATGTCGGCCAGGGTCAGGTTCAGTTCGCGCCAGCGCGCGGCCAGCCCGTCTTCCAGTTGGGGAAAAAATTCAGTCGTCATGCCGGCACCGCAAAAATGCGCGCCCGCCGCGGACGCGCCAGAAGGATTTCGCCGTCGCGCAGGCCCAGCTCGCGGTATCGCGACTCGGGCACCTCGGCCTCGATCAGCGCCGCCGAGTCCTCGCGCGCCAGTTCCAGGTAGGCGCTGGGCCCGGCCAGATAGGCGTGCGACAGGCGCACCGCGATGCCCTCGGCGCCTGCGCGGTAACGTTCGATGTCGAATTCGTGCGGCCGCACGTAGGCGGTGGCGCGCTGGCTTTCGGCCTGGGCCAGTTCGGGCGCGGGCAGCGACAGGCCGGCGCCGCTCCAGACCCCGCGCGTGGCCACGCCCTGCAGCGAATTCACGTCTCCCAGAAAGCCATACACGAACGGCGTGGCCGGCGCTTCCCAGACCTCGCGCGGCGTGCCCACCTGTTCGATGCGGCCGGCGTTCATCAGCACCACGCGGTCGGACACCTCCAGCGCTTCTTCCTGGTCATGGGTCACGAACACGCTGGCCACGTGCAGCTCGTCGTGCAGCCGCCGCAGCCAGCGCCGCAGTTCCTTGCGCACCTTGGCGTCCAGCGCGCCGAAAGGTTCGTCCAGCAGCAGCACCCTGGGCTCCACGGCCAGCGCGCGGGCCAGCGCGATGCGCTGGCGCTGGCCGCCGGACAGCTGCGCCGGATAGCGGTCGGCCAGCCAGTCCAGCTGCACCAGGCCCAGCAGGTCGTGCACCTTGCGCCGGATCTGGTCCTCGGGCGGACGCTGCGACCGGTGCTTGACGCGCAGCCCGAAAGCCACGTTCTCGAACACCGTCATGTGCTTGAAGAGCGCGTAGTGCTGGAACACGAAACCGACCTGGCGGCGGCGCACGTCCACCGCCGTGGCATCCTCGCCCGCGAACAGCACGCTGCCGGCGTCGGCCGACTCCAGCCCCGCGATGATGCGCAGCAGCGTCGTCTTGCCGCAGCCCGAAGGCCCCAGCAGCGCCACCAGCTCGCCCGTCTCGATGTGCAGCGATACGTCGTTCAAGGCGCGGAATTCGCCGAAGCGCTTGGACAGGTTGCGGACTTCGATACTCATTCTGGTCTCCGTGTGGGCCGCCAGTCTCAGGCGGCGGCCGGCTGGATGGGGGCCGTCTGGCCGGGATGCTCGGCCGGCTGGTCGGCGGGCTGCAGCAGGCGCGCATTGCGCCACTCGACCAGGTTCTTGGCCACCAGCGTCACCAGCGCCAGCAAGGCCAGCAGCGAGGCCACCGCGAACGCCGCCGCGTACTGGTATTCGTTGTACAGAATCTCGACGTGCAGGGTCATGGTGTTGGTCAGCCCCCGGATCTGCCCGGACACCACCGACACCGCGCCGAACTCGCCCATGGCGCGCGCGTTGCACAGGATGGCGCCATACAGTAGGCCCCATTTGATGTTCGGCAGCGTCACGCGCCAGAAGATCTGCCAGCCGCTGGCGCCCAGCGTCAGCGCGGCCTGTTCTTCCTCGCTGCCCTGCGCCTGCATCAGCGGTATCAGCTCGCGCGCGACGAACGGAAAGGTCACGAACAGCGAGGCCAGGACGATGCCGGGCACGGCGTAGACGATCTTGATGTCATGCGCCTGCAGCCAGCCGCCGAACCAGCCCTGCGAGCCGAACAGGAGCACGAACACCAGGCCGGCCACCACCGGCGACACCGAAAACGGCAGATCGATCAAGGTGATCAGGAACTGCTTGCCCCGGAACTGGAACTTGGTGACCGCCCACGCCGCCGCGACCCCGAACACCAGGTTCAGCGGCAGCGCGATCGCCGCCACCAGCAGCGTCAGGCGGATCGCGGCCAGCGCGTCCGGCTCGACGATGGCGGCCAGGTACAGCTCCCAGCCCTTCTTGAAGGCCTCGGCGAACACCGCCGCCAAGGGCACGATCAGGAACAGCGCCAGGAACGCCAGCGCGACGGTCAGCAACAGGCCGCGCGCCCAGCGCGGCTCGGTCAGGTGGGCGGGACGGTCCGATGCGCTCATGCCAGCCTCCCCAGATTGCGGCGCGACTGCCAGCCTTGCAGCAGATTGATCACCAGCAGCAGCGCGAACGACAGCAGCAGCATCACGGTCGCGATGGCGGCCGCGCCTGCGTAGTCGAACTCCTCCAGCTTGGCGATGATGAGCAGCGGCGTGATCTCCGACACCATGGGCATGTTGCCGGCGATGAACACCACCGATCCGTACTCCCCGATGGCGCGCGCGAAGGCCAGCGCGAAACCCGTCATCAGGGCGGGCAGCAGGATCGGAAACAACACCCGGCGGATGGTCTGCCAGCGGCTCGCGCCCAGGCTGGCGGCGGCTTCCTCGATCTCGCGCTCCACGTCCTCCAGCACCGGCTGCACCGTGCGCACCACGAACGGCACGCCGATGAAAATCAGCGCCACCACGATGCCCAGCGGCGTGAACGCCACCTTCCAGCCGAACCATTCGGCCAGCGGCGCGCCCAGCCAGCCCTTCTCGGAATACAGCGCGGTCAGCGCGATACCGGCTACCGCCGTGGGCAGCGCGAACGGCAGGTCCACCAGCGCGTCCAGGATCTTCTTGCCCGGAAAACGGTAGCGCACCAGCACCCAGGCCACGATGGTGCCGAACACCAGGTTCACCAGCGCCGCGACCAGCGAAGCTCCGAACGTCAGCTGGTACGAGGCCACCACCCGCGGCGCGGCCACCGTGTCCCAAAACCCCTGCCAGCCCAGCGCCGCGCTGCGGATGGGCAGCGCCGCCAGCGGGATGAGCACCAGCACGCTGAGGTACAGCACGGCATAGCCCATCGAGATGCCGAAGCCGGGCAGCACGCCCGGGCTGCGCCGGCGCGCGGCGAACAAGGCCGGCGCAGCGCTGGCCGTATGAGTGGCGGCAGAAGTCATGGCCATGGTCCGGTCGATGCGCCTATTTCTTCTGCGGCAGGTAAATCTGGTCGAACGTGCCGCCGTCGCTGAAGTGGTCCTTCTGCGCCTTGCGCCAGCCGCCGAAGATCTTGTCGTCGATGTTCACGAGCTTGACCTTGGGAAACTTGTCCGCGTATTTCGCCGCCACGGCCGGATCGATGGGCCGGTAGTAATTCTTCGCGATGATTTCCTGGGCCGCCGGCGTATAGAGGAACTCCAGATAGGCCTGGGCCGCCTTGCGCGTGCCCTTCCTGTCCACCACCTTGTCGACCACGGCGACCGGCGGCTCGGCCAGGATCGACAGAGACGGCACCACGATGTCGAACTTGTCCGGCCCCAGCTCCTCGAGCGCCAGAAAAGCCTCGTTCTCCCACGCCAGCAGCACGTCGCCCACGCCGCGCTCCACAAAGGTGGTGGTGGCGCCGCGCGCGCCGGTATCGAGCACCGGCACGTGCCGCAGCAGATCGCCGACGAAAGCCCGGGCGCGCTCCTCGCTGCCGCCGCTTTTCTCCAGCGCATAGGCCCAGGCCGCCAGATAATTCCAGCGCGCCCCGCCCGAGGTCTTGGGATTGGGCGTAATCACCTGCACCCCGTCCTTGACCAGGTCGTCCCAGTCCTTGATCTGCTTGGGATTGCCCTTGCGCACCAGGAACACGATGGTCGAGGTATAGGGGGAACTGTTCTGCGGCAGGCGCGCCTGCCAGTCGGCGGGCAGCAGCCCGCGGTCCGCGATGGCGTCGATGTCGTAGGCCAGGGCCAGCGTCACCACGTCGGCCTCCAGCCCGTCGATGACCGAGCGCGCCTGACGGCCCGAGCCGCCGTGCGACTGGCGTATGGTCAGCTCGACGCCGGCCTGTTCCTTGTACTGATCGGCGAACGCGGTATCGATGGCGCGATACAGCTCGCGGGTCGGGTCATACGAGACATTGAGCAGCGTCTGCTTCTGCTGCGCCTGGACGGGCGCGATGGCAGCGAACGACAACGTAACGGCGGCCACGGCGGCCAGCCAACCGGCTTTCCTGAAAGACATCCCTGCTCCCTGTGTCTAGCAACGTGGAAGCAAGTTTGCGGGCTAGCCGATCTGAACGGAACGAATCATTATTTGGTTGCTCATCGCTTTGAGGCATATAGGATGGGCCGGCGAGACGGATTGGCCGGCGACGCAGCCGACACGCCGGCTACACCTTTCCCTTGCAACGTTCCAGGGCCAGACGAAGCGCTGCGCCGACCGCATCGGGATAACTGCTACGTGGTGTTCCTTGTTTATCCCCTTGCTGGTCCACGAACCCCTTCTGTCGCGGTGGCTGGGATATATGGTCAGGACACCCTCCACGACGTCCACGAAGATTCCATCTCCGCCCGTTCAACTTTCTGACTTCTTGAAATCTCCGCGTTCGAAAAAATTGATCACGTGCTCGGTCAAGCCAGCCACATCGTGATACGCAATAGCTCCAAAGCCAGGCTCATATTTGACCATGTATTCTTTTGGAGAAACATCGAGATCTTCCGCCCTCTGCCTAACCTCCAAAAGACGACGAGGCATTATTACCCAGTTCGAACGCTTTCCGGGTCCGCGATCGAATTCCTCAAGAACCCAACTTATTGTTCCCCTATAACTCAAAATCGCCCAATGGAGTCGAGATATAACTTCCGGCCTATCTTGATCGAACCGAAAAAGTATAGTTGGAGGATACTCAATTTGGCTTCTTACCTCCCACCCTGTTGCCAACCTGATCAGATACTCGCTCGAGACTGTGCTTCGCCATTCAGTTGGACCTAGAGTTTCTAGGAATTCTATAAGGCGATGACATTCCCTTTTTTTAGTCGGAATGTTCATTTTAAACCTTCCAACCTATCGGAAATTACCACCCCTTCCGGGTTAATTTTTTTCATAAATTTCTCCCAATCACCTTTTGGCAATGGCTCATAGGAAATCCGAGGATCATAGACATATCTTCCATCGGTATAAACCTGATGATAAACGTTATCATCCTTTATTTCCCCTCTCTCAAGCACATTCAACCCTCCTTTTATTTTCGGCCTCACCTCAATTATTTTTCCAACCCCCTCTGAAATTTTTAGAAACTTTTCAGCCAGTTCAGAGCAATCTACGTTATCGCAGTTTTCCACCATCTTTCTAATTTCCGGCCGCTGCATTGCATTAACAACCGCTTCATTTGGAGGAAAATCGGGATTGACTGGTCGGAACGGGAGATCCATTTTGGGAGGGATCGCCTCGCCGCTTGACGCTTGTCCCTGCTTCCCCTTGGCGGCACCGCCTTTGGGTATCCCTCCCGCGCCGCCACCGTCACTGTCTATCGTGCTTATTCCCTTGACCGCCGCAAAGACGGCTGGCGCTTTGACCAAGGTTTCAATCACATACCGGTCGACAGCCCGGCTCGGATCCGACTGATTCTGCTGCAACCGTTCAAGAGCTGCTTTCAACTCATGCGGCCGGTATTGCCTGGACTCTTCCAGCGACTCCAGGTACTGCATGCCTGCGATGGTTCGGTCGCTTAACCGGGAGGCCGCCTCTTGATACGCTTCCAGATACCGCTGGCGTTCAAGCGCCCTGTCTTGCAGGCAGGTCTTGTCGCCATTGCAGGCGGGGACATTCTTGTTGTCGATGACATCGATGGATGCGCTCAGGAAACGTATTGCGTCCTGGCAACTGTCGTCACTCACACAACCCGCTAGCCGGTCGAGCTTTTCTTTGAACCGCTCCGTGTGCACTGCGGCGGGGTCTTTCAGCGTGTTGTTTTCCAGTTCCAACCGCGCCGCCTCATTGACCGAGGCTACGGCTTTCGGGTCCAGCGTTGCCGTCAAGCCGGCGACGACGCTAGTCACTGCATTGATCCGCGCCTCGCGCTCAGCGGAGTCCAGCTTCGCCGCAGGTTTCCCGAACGCCTGATCGATGAGTTGGTTGAGGACGATGCCAGCCGATGCGCCTGCAACGCCTTGCGCGCACCCGTTGCTTTTCGCCGCAGTGCCGGCGCACCCCAAGAGCGCGTGCAACGCGATCTGGCCGGGCGAACCCTCGCCGCCCAGCAATGGGGAGAGTTCCTTGATCTTGGCTGCGCCCAAACCTTGCAGGTAGTTCACCGCCGCCGCCTGCACAAACTCGCCTGCGGGTCCGGTGACATTTCCCCCTGCCGCCATAGTCACGGCCGTCAATCCTTGCCGATAGGCGCCTCCTGGCCCCCACTTGGCGGCCGCGTCGTACTGAAGTTCCAACTGCCTCTTGCGTTCGGCATTCGTTTCGACATCGATCGCCTTCTTGAGCGCATCGGCCTCCTGCGCCCGATTCGCCAGCAACTGCCCCACTTGCCGGCTGGCTTCCGAGGCGATCTCGAAACCCGCCTCGATCTTTTCCTTGTCGAAGATCGGCTGCAGCGCGTTGTGCGCGCCGGCCGTGTCGCGGTTCAGCGACGCGATCGTCTGCGACGGCGTCATGCCGGTCAGGTCCTGCAGCGCGGCCGCGTCGCGGATGACGATGCGGCCGGCGCCGATCGCGCTTTGCGTGGCCGAGCTGGCGCTGCCTTGGGCGCCCAGCGCCACCGGCGCATTGATGCCGGCCTTGCCGTCGCCCAGGGCGACGCCTCCTCCCAGCGCGACCTGGCTGGCGTTGTAGTCGGCCCGGTTCTCCAGGTCCTGCGCGACCAGCGTGCCGGTGTTCAGCTGGTTCAGCGCGTCGGCCACGGCCTGGTCGCCGCTGGCGATGACGCTGCCGATCAGCGTGGCGCCGCGCTTGACCACGATCTGGAAGCCGCCGTCGCCGGCCCGCAGCCCCGTCTGCTCGGCGACGGCCTGGAAGTCGCTTTGCATCCGGCCCGCGCCGGCGTTGGCGCTGATGCTGCTGACGCAGGTTCCGGTCAGGCAGATCGAGGCGCCGATGCCCGCGTTCCGGTTCTGCGCCTGGTACTGGCTGCTGTCCTGCGGGCTTTGCAGCAGCAGCTCGTCGCCGGCCGAGACGACGATGCGTTGCGCGGCGCCGGATGCGCCGTGCAGCGTGGTGTCGCCGCCGGATTGCAGCGCCAGCGTGTCGCCGGCGGTGACGCGGCTGGGGGTGGCGCGCTGGTCGCGTCCATCGGCGCGGCCCCGGCTCGCGGAAGCGCCCAGCTCCAGCGTGACGCCGCTGTTGACGGCGCCCAGGCCCAGCCCCAGGCCGATGCTGGCGCTGCTGCTGCGGCTGTCGGTCTTCTGTTCGACGGTGTTGCTCGCGGCCTGCAGCAGGACGTCGCCTTCGGCCTGGAGCATGGCGTTGCCGCCGGCCGACAGGGTCGAGCCGGTGACCGTGATGTCGGCGTCACGGCCCGCGCCTTGCGCGATGACGCGCACGTCCCGGTCGGCCTCGATGCGCGAGCCGGCCGCGCGGGTCGTGGTGCGGTCGGTGGTGCTGCGGCTTTGGCTCGTGCCCAGGCTCAGCTGGATGCTCACGCCGCCGGCCTGCTGCAGCGCGCTGGCGTCGGGCGCGCCGCGCGCCTGTTGCAGGGCGTCGTAGGCATTGACGGCGGCCAGGCCCGTGGTGGCGCCAGCCAAGCCCTGCATCACCGGGTTGTCGACCTTGCCGGCGGCCTCCGTCATGCGCCGGCCGGTCTGCACCGCGCCGATCACGGGGTTGCTGGCCGTGATGGACAGGCCCGACTGCTTGATCTCATGGACCTCGCGTTCGCGGGACGTGTCCAGCGCGGCGCCGATATTTACCTGTTTGCCGCTCAGGCTGACGCTGCCCTGGGGCGCCTGCACCTTGCTGGCGACGATGTCGAGCCGGTCGCCGGCGGCGATCCGGGTGTCGCCTTCGACGCTGCCCACGGTGCTGGCGGCCGACAAGGCCGTCTTGCTGTCGATGGCGTCGGTCTGCCTGCGCGTGCCGATGCTCAGGCCGCCCAGCGCGCCGAAGCCGGACTTCTTGACCATCCTGTAGTCGTAGTCGTCCTGGGTGTTGCGGGCCGCGGCGATGTCGACGTCGCGCCCGCCGAACAGGAGCAGGTCCTGCTGGGCGCCGGCGTTGGCGCCAGCGAGCTTCAGGTCGCGGCCGGCCAGCAGCGAGGCGGTCTCGCCCGTGAAGGTCGTGCCCTGGGCGCGGGTCCAGTCGGTCGACTGGATGGTGTGCGTGGTCTTGGACGAGAAGAAGCCGCTGGTCTTGTAGTAGCTTTCGTCGCGCGCGGAGCCCGCCTGTTCGCCCGCGCGCAGGTTGATGTCGCGCTTTGCGCCCACGCCCAGATGCTTGCCAGCGGTGACGTCGGCGGCGCGGGCGTCGATGTCGCGACCGGCGACTGCCGTCAGGTTGCCGCCGGCGGCCAGTGTCGTGCCGACCTCCTTGCGGGTGTCGAGGTCGTGGCGGTTGCGCCTGTCGGCGAGTAATACACCTTGGGCGTGGACGACACGGTCACCGTCTCGCTGGCGTAGCGGTCGTTGCGGTTGCGCAGCAGCACGGACGAGATATCGGCGTCGCGCGCCGCCTCGATGGTGGCCGAGGCGTTCAGCAGCGATTGCGCCTGGCCCGTGGCGCGGCCCTTGGCGTCGCGCGCGCCGCCGATGCGCAGGTCCCTGGCCGCGTAGATCAGCGCGTGCTCGCGGTTGGTCAGCTCGGTGACGCCCAGGTCCAGGTCGGTGCGCGAGGCGATGACGGCCGTGGCGTCGTTGAGCAGGCTCTTCGCGCCGATCGACACGGCGTCGCCGTAGATGCGGCCGCGGTTGATGAGTCCTGGCGCCGTGATGTCCGTTACGGCGCCGTCGATCAGGCCGTCGTTGGTCAGCGCGCCGGAAACGTCGAGGCTGTTGTTGCGGCCGGCCAGCAGTTCGCCGTCGGCCCGGTTGTCGAGCCTGCGGGTCCGCAGCTTCAGGTCCTGGGCGGCGTGGATGAGGCCGCCCCGGTTGTCGACCACGTCGGCCTGAATCTCGACCGCCTTGCCCTGCAGACCGCGCGCCGGCGCGTCGGCGGCAGGCGGTGCGGCGCGATTGATCAGCTTGGCCGCCGACACGGCCAGCTTGCCGCCGGCCTCGATCAGGCCGCCGGCGTTGTCCAGTTCGTCGTCCACTTCAACGCTGGCGTCGCCGGTGGCGCTGAGTTCGCCCGCCAGCTTCAGCGCCTTGGCAGCCACCTTCACGTCCTTGCCGGCCAGCGTGACGCCGGCATGCGCGATGGTCTGCGCCGATAGCGTCACGCTGCCCGGCCGGCTCAGCTTGCCCTTGGCGTCCACGCCGGCGACCAGGCGGCCGGCGTTGTCCAGTGCCTGCCCTGCACGGGCGTCGAGATCGCCGCCGGCCATCGCCGTGCCGGTATTGGTCAGCGTGGCGCCGGCGTTCAGGACAGCGCGGCCGTTGGAAGCGAGCAGGCCGTTGTTGACGAGCGCATTGCCCGCATCCAGCCCTAGCGATTCGCCCGCCAGCATGCGCCCTTGGCCGCCGACCGTGATGCCGCGGGCCGTCAGCATCAAGGCCGCATCGCTGGCCGCCGTACCGTCCACGCGCGCATTGCGCGCCGCGGCCAGCATCAGCGCCTTGATCGAGGTCACCGTGCCGGCAACGGCCAGGTCGCGGCCGGCGGCAAGATCCATCGTGTCCGCGGCCTGCACCTGCGCGTCCTGCCTGACGCGCAGATCCCGCCCGCTGGAGGCGGCCAGCTTGCCGGGGCCGCGCTTGCCGAGCGCGGCGACGGTGCCGCCCAGCCGCAGGTCGCGGCCGGCCGCCAGCGTCATCGCGGCGCCCGCGGCCAGCGTGCCGCCGGTTTCGATGTCATTGCCGGCGCGCGCGTCGAGCGCGCCATCGGCCCAGACGTGGCTGCGTTCGCCCAGCTTCAGGTCCTGGCCGGCCGCGAGGTTCAGCGTTCCCTGCGCCGAGCCGATCAGGCCCTGCACGCGCAGCGCGCCGCCCGCCTTGACCTCGGCGCCGCCATTGGCGCGCAGCTGACCGGCGACGGTCACGTCGCCATCGGCGCGCAGGCGGGCCGTGTCCATCGCGTCGAGCGCGCCCGCCGCGCCGATGCGCGCGTCGCCTCCCGCGGACAGGTCGAGCCTGCCGGCCGCGCCGATCCTGCCGTCGGCGCTCAGGCCGCGGCCGGCAGTGGCCTGGACGCCGCGCCCCCAGACCCGGCTGCCTTCGGCCAGCCACAGGTCGCCGCCGCTGGCCAGGCGCAAGGCGCCGCCGTCGGCCAGCGCGCTGCCGTCCAGACGGAGGTCGCCCGCGACCTGGATGTCCAGGTCCGCATCGCTCCAGGCCTCGCCCAATACCGAGGCCTTGCCGCCCGCACGCAGCGTCGCCGACGCCTTGGCCTGCGCGCGGCCTTCGACCGACAGGTCGCCCGCGGCCGTCACGCGCAGCTCGCGCGCGGACTGCAGCGTGCCGCCGGATGCGATCGTTACGTCGCCGGCTGCGTTCAGTTCCAGCGGGCCCGTGAGCGCCACCAGATTGCCGCCCACGTTCACGCCCACGCCGGCCTCGGTGCCGATCAGCCGGATGCTGTTGGCGTACATGCCGCCCAGCGCCGCCATGTCCACCGCCAGGGCCGGCGCGGGGCCCTCGCCCGGACGCGCCGTGACCGCGCCCGTGCCGTAGTCCACGCGCGCCGCGCCCGCCGTGACGTTCAGCTGCCCGGCCCAGATGCCGGCGCGGACCTCCAGCGACCGCGCCATCAGGTCGAGCTGTTCCAGGTTGGACCCGAGCAGGCCCTCGCCTTCGACGCGCAGCGTGCCGGACGCCACGTCCAGGCCGATGCCGCCGTCCGGGCCGACCGTCGGCCTGCCGGTGGCCAGCGTGGCGCGCCCGGCGTTCAGAAAGCCGCAGCCCTTGCAGGTGATGCCGGCCGGGTTGGCGACGATGACATTGGCGCGCCGGCCGGCGACTTCCAGCGTGCCCAGCAGTTGCGAGGGATTGGGCGCGGTGACCTGGTTCAGGATGGTGGCCGCGTGGCGGTTGCCCAGCATGGGGTTGCCGCCGATCTGCCCGGCCAATCGCGTGCTGCTGGCGCCGCCGCTGTTGTTCAGCACGACACCGGAGGCGCCGACGTTGAACTGCGTGTAGCGGTTGTCCGATACGCCGCCTGCGGACGGCGGCGCGATCTGCACCACCGGTACGCCCCGGCTGACGCCGATCACGGGGCGCGGACCCGGCGCGCCGCGGTCCACGGCGATGGGCAGGGCCTGCGCCAGCACAGGCGTCCAGACCTGCGTGTAGAGGATCAGCCAGACGATGGCGCGACGGAGCTTGGACATGTTGCGGCGACTCCCGATGATCGATGCAACCCCACGGCCGGCGCGGCCTCGCCCTGTGCTAGAACTCCAGCATCAGCGAGGCCGCCAGCACGGTGCGGCGCGTCTTGAGGTTTGCGGGCTTCTTCAGCGGCCAGCCCGCCGACAGGTCGTAGCTGGCTTTCAGGTAAGGCATGGCGAGGCGTCCGCGCAGGCCGGCGACGGCGCCTACCAGGGTGCGGCCGGACAGGGACGCGGCGGACGGGCCGCCCACGCGGCCGGCGTCCAGGCCGGCGTACAGCTGCGGCCAGGCGCCGCCGGGCTGCAGCGAAAGGTCATTGCGCAGGCTCCAGCCATCTTCGGCGGCCAGCGTCGACTGGCCATCGAAGCCGCGCACGGCATAGCGGTTGCCGATAGTGAAATAGTCGGCGGGGACCAGCGCCGTCCTGGCATGCTGGATCTGCCAGTTGAGCTGGTAGACCCACTGCCGGCCCGCCGCGTCGAAGGGCAGATACAGGCCGGCGCTGGCGCTGAGAACGGCGCTGCGGCCGTTCCAGGCGGGATCGCCGTAGACCTGGCCGGGCTGCCTGGAAAATCGGGGCAGCGTGCCGCGCACGCCGGCGCCCACGTCGAGCACGGCGCGGCCCAGGTACTGGCGGTGTCCGTAGCTGAACTCGTAGCCCGCGACGTCGCGGCGTTGCACCGCGATGTCGACGTCGTTGACGCGGCTGCCGACCCGTTTGCGCAGCAGCTTCAGCGCCGCGGTGCCCTTGTAGCGGCTGCTGCGATAGGCCACTACCGACACGCCGAAGTCCAGCCGTTGGGTGCTGCCGCCGTAGACGATGGGTGCGTCGAAACCCGCCACGGTCTGGCGATAGCGCGAGCGGCTGGCCGCGATGGAGAAGGCCCAGTAGCCGAAAGGCACGCTGTAGTCGATGGACGCCGCGCGCGTCAGCGCGTCGTCGCGGCGCAGGCCTGCGTTGCCGTTCCATGAGACGGACAGGCGGTCGTACAGGAACAGCGGCGAATCCAGCGTCAGGCCGGCGTTGATCTGGTTCTTGCCGGTGGATTCCATGCCGGCGTTGTCGCCGCCCAGGTAGGCGTGCCAGCGCTTGCCGCTGCCCGGTTTGATGAGGACGTCGGAATCGCCCGGCTCGGCGCCGGGCGCCACGTCGATGACGGCGTCGGCCTGGCCCTGCAGGCGCCGGATGTTCTCCAGCGCCTGGTCCAGGTCGCGCTGGTTGAACGACCCGCCGGGTCCGGTGGGCATGGCGGTGCGCCACCAGCCCACGGCGCCCTCGCTGCGGACCGCGGCGATGCGCCCGCGCAGGTAGCGCAGGGTCAGCGTGCCGCCAGCCAGCGATTGTTCGGGCAGCAGCACCCGGGCCGTGACCAGGCCTTGTTCGACGAGGCGCGCATGCAGGTGCTCTTGCAGCGCCTTCAGGCCCTGCCCGCCCACGCAGGCGCCGATGACGGCGGCGGCCAGCCGGCGCAGTTGCGACGGCGGCTCGGGGCCGTCCCAGGCGACCTGGCGCAACAGGAAGCAGGGAGTCTCGCGCGGCAATACCAGCGGCTGAGCTCGCCCTTCCCCGGGCGCCGAGAGCACGTCGGGACGCTGCTGCGCGCGGGCGCGCTGGACATCCAGCTCCTGTTGCTGGCGGCGCTGGATGTCGGTGGCGTCGATGCCGGCCCCGGCCGGGGCTTGCTGCGCGGCCGCGGAGGAAACGCACAGCGCCGTCAGTGCCGCCGACAGCGCCTTGCGCCAACCCTCGAGCCGGACGCGCGTCCGCTTCGGATTATTGGTGCGCACGGATGCCCTTGATTGAAAAGCGCTTCGATGAATCTCTGCGAAGAAACGCTAGTTCGTTTTGCTGGCACCGTCGTCTTTATTGCGTCCTATATGTCTGCGCGCATGCGGCGTGCATAGAAAAAACCGCCGCCTTCCACAAGGAGAAGGCGGCGGTTCGCGCCGGGCATGAAACCCGGAATTACTTGTCCGGCTGGGGCGTGATGCGCAGGTAGGGACGCACGGCCTTGTAGCCCTTGGGGAATTTCTGCTTGATCACGGCCTCGTCCTGCAGCGACGGCACGATGATCACGTCGTCGCCGTTTTCCCAGTTCACCGGCGTGGCCACGCTGTGGCTGTCGGTCAGCTGCAGCGAATCGATGACACGCAGGATCTCATTGAAGTTGCGGCCGGTGCTGGCCGGATACGTGATGATCAGGCGCACCTTCTTGTTGGGGTCGATGATGAACACCGAACGCACGGTCAGGGTGGCGTTGGCGTTCGGGTGGATCATGTCGTAGAGCTCGGATACCTTGCGGTCCTTGTCCGACAGGATCGGGAAGTTGACCGTGGTGGACTGGGTATCGTTGATGTCTTCGATCCAGCGCGTGTGCGAGTCGGTGTCGTCCACCGACAGGGCCAGCACTTTGACGTTGCGCTTGGCGAATTCATCGGCCAGCTTGGCGGTATAGCCCAGCTCGGTGGTGCAGACCGGCGTGAAGTCGGCCGGATGCGAAAACAGGACGCCCCAGCTGTTGCCCAGATACTCATGGAAGCGGATCGGGCCGACCGAGGATTCCTGTTCGAAATCGGGGGCGGTATCGCCCAGGCGTAGTTGACTCATGATATCTCCTGTATGCGGATTCAGTGGGGGCTGGCCGCCCGCCGAAACGGGCGGCGCAGGCTGATCGTCTCCCGGAAGACGATTCTTCCATCAAACCCGCAGTCGGGGAAATACGCAAGACATATAACCTTATGCAATATTCAGGCTGGCGCCACAGGCGTCGGCCACGACCCCGGCGCGCACCGCCGCCGACAATGCCAGCGCGCGCGGCAGGATATGCGCGCCGTAGAACAGGCCGGTGGCGATTTTCGAGGCATGGAACGGGTCGGTGGAGCCGCCGGCCAGATGCCGGCGGCAGGCCAGCACGGCGCGCGCCATCTGCCATCCGCCGTGCGTGACGCCGGCCAGCATCAGGTAGGGCACGCTGCTGGAATAGGCCGCCCGCACATTGGCCGCCGACTGCTCCAGGATGAAGGCGACGCCGGCCTCGTACGCCTGGATCGCGGCGTCGAAGTTATCGCGCAGCAGGCCCAGGCCGGCGCGGTCCTGCGCCGCGGCCGACGCGGCCTCGGCGCTGAGCGCGCGCAGCGTCTCGCGCATCGCCGCGATGGCGGCATGCGCGGCGGCGCCGCCGTCGCGCTGCGTCTTGCGTCCGACCAGGTCGTTGGCCTGGATCGCGGTCGTGCCCTCGTAGATCGGCAGGATGCGCGCGTCCCGGTAGAACTGCGCGGCCCCGGTCTCTTCGATGTAGCCCATGCCGCCATGCACCTGGATGCCCAGCGACGCGATCTCGACCGCGTTCTCGGTGGAGAAGCCCTTGACGATGGGAACCAGGTATTCGTAGAAGGCGCGGTTGCGCGCGCGCTGCTCCGGGTCGGGATGATGCGTGCCCTTGTCGTGCGCGGCGGCGGCCACGTAAGAGATGGCGCGGGCCGCCTCGGTCAGCGCCTTCATGGTCATCAGCATGCGCTGCACGTCGGGATGGCGCACGATGGCGACTGGACCGGGCGAGCCTTCGACGGCGCGGCCCTGCACGCGCTCGCGCGCATAGGCCAGGGCGTGCTGGTAGGCGCGCTCGGACACGCCGATGCCCTGCTGCCCCACCGAATAGCGGGCGGCATTCATCATGATGAACATGTATTCCAGGCCGCGGTTGGGCTCGCCGACCAGGTAGCCGATCGCGCCCTCGCCCACGTCGCCCTTGCCCGAGCCGTACAGCAGCACGGCGGTGGGGCTGCCGTGGATGCCGAGCTTGTGCTCCAGCGAGGCGCACCACACGTCGTTGCGCTTGCCGGGCGAGCCGTCGGGCTCGACCAGGAACTTGGGCACGATGAAGAGCGAAATGCCCTTCACCCCGGCCGGCGCGTCCGGCATGCGCGCCAGCACCAGGTGGATGATGTTCTCGGCCAGATCGTGCTCGCCGTAGGTGATGAAGATCTTCTGGCCGCTGAGCCGGTAGCTGCCGTCCTGCTGCGGCACCGCACGGGTGGCGACCTGGGCCAGGTCCGAGCCGGCCTGCGGCTCGGTCAGGTTCATGGTGCCGGTCCACTTGCCGCCGATCAGGTTGGGCACGTACTGCTGGCGCTGCGCCTCCGAACCCACGGTCAGCAGGGCTTCGATGACGCCGTCGGTCAGCATCGGGCACAGCGAGAACGCCAGGCTGGCCGCCTGGATGTTCTCGCCCGGCGCCGCCGCCACCAGCTTGGGCAGCCCCTGCCCGCCCCAGGCCGCCGGATGCTGCAGACCCTGCCAGCCGCCGGCCGCGTAATCCTTGAAGCCCTGCGCATAGCCCGGCGTGGCGGCGACGTGGCCGTCCTGCCAGACCGGCGGGCGGGTGTCGCCCGGCACGTTCAGCGGCGCGATCGCCTGTTCCACGAAGCGGCCGTTCTCTTCGAGGATGGCGTCGACCAGATCGGGCGTGACCTCTTCGAAGCCGGGCAGTTTCAGGACCTCTTCAAGTCCGGCCAGTTCGCGCAGGGCGAAACGGAAGTCCTGCAATGGGGTTGCGTAGGGCATGGTGTCTCCATCAATTGGCGCTGTCCAAGCTTTGTTTGGCCAATCTTAAACCCTTGCTTCCCTCCTTGCGGGCGAAGGCGCCGAAGGCTTCCAGCGAGGCCGACGGCGTGACTTCCTCGTAGCCGGCCGCCATGCCCTGCTGCACCTCGGCCAGCGCCAGCACTTCGTTGCTGGCCTTGAACAGCGTTTCCAGGACTTGCGGCGGCGTGCCCTTGGGCGCGAACACGCCCCACCAGTTGGACAGCTCGTAACCGGGCACGGTCGCGGCGATCGGCGGATAGGGCAGCAGGCGCGAGGGCTGACCCGACGTCACCGCCAGCGCCACCACCTTGCCGCTGTCGATCACGGCCTTGGCCGAGGGCGCCGTGGCGAAGGAGACGTCGGTGTCGCCCGCGGCCACCGACTGCGCCGCGGCCGCGCCGCCCTTGAACGGAATGTGCATCAGCTTCACGCCCGTCAGCGACATGAATTCGACCGCGGCCAGATGGGTGATGACGCCGTTGCCGGACGAGGCCACGTTGATGGTTCCCGGCTTGCTCTTGGCGCGGTCGATCAGGTCCTGCACGCTCTTGAAGCCCAGCTTGGCGTTGGCGATCAGCACCATGGGGCCGGTGGTGAGCTGCGCCACGGGCACGAAGTCGTCGGGCGTGTAATCCACCTTGTACAGCGCGCTGTCGCTGCCCATGACGCTGGAATTGCCCAGGTACAGGGTATAGCCGTCGGCGGCGGCGCGCGCGGCCAGGCTGGCGCCGATGGTCGAGCCGGCGCCCGGACGGTTTTCGATGACGACGGGCTGCTTGAGCTGGCGGGCCAGCGCGTTCGCGTAGACGCGCCCCACCTGGTCGGCCCCGCCGCCGGGCGGGAATCCGATCACCAGGGTCAGCGGCTTGGACGGATACGGCGCGGCGGCCTGCGCGGCCTGCGGCATGGCGGACAACGAAACAACGGCGGCAAGCAAGGCGCCGCAGGCGGTGATGGCGGGTTTCATCGAAGTCTCCTTTGTGGATGTCGGAGCCGCTTGTCTTGCGGCCCTCTGTTGATGCGCCGGCCGCTTCAGCGGCCGGTGAAGCGCGGCTTGCGCTTTTCGCGCCAGGCCAGCGCGCCTTCGGCCAGGTCGCGCGAGCGCTCGGAGTGCAGCACCGCCTCCTCGATGGCGGCCACGTCGATCTCGCCGCGCGCGATCCGGTTGAGCTGGGCTTTGACGCCGAACAGCGGTATCGGCGCCATCTCGGCGATCTGCGCGCTCAGCGCGTCCAGCCGCTGCTGCAGGCGATCCTCGTCGACCAGCTCGGTCAGAAAGCCGATGCGCAGCATTTCGTCGGCCTGGATGCGCTCGGCGGTCAGGAACAGGCGCTTGGCCTGGTCCACGCCCAGGCGCGTGACGTAGCGCGACATGCCGCCGGGATAGAAATGCAGGCCCAGCCGCGTGGCCGGCATGAACATATCGGCCTGCGGCGTGCCGATGCGGAAATCGCAGGCCAGGCACAGGTCGGTGCCGCCGCCATACGCCCCGCCCTGCACCGCGGCGATGGTGACGGGCCGGGCCGCTTCGATCAGGTCCATGGTCTGCCCGAAGTACAGCGAGCTGGGCGCGCTGTCCGAGGCCAGGGAAGCAATGTCGTAGCCGCTGCAGAAGTACTTGCCGTCGGACTGGATGCGCAGCACGCGGACGGCGTCGTCGGCGTTCACGGTCGCCAGATGGTCCCTCAGCACCTCCAGGTCGCGCGGGGACAGCCGGTTGGCGTGGCCGGGCCGGCGCAGGCGCAGCGTGGCGACGTGCCCGTCCACCGACAGGCTGGGCGTCTCGCCGGGCGCGTTCATGCCGCCTCCGCCTGGTAGGCCACGCCATCGGCCAGCAGCCTGTCGATTTCGGCGCCGTCCAAGCCATAGCGCGCGAACACGTCGCGCGTGTGCTGGCCGAACACGGGCGGCGCGCGGTCGGCGTCGGCCTGCGCGCCGCCCAGCTCCAGCGGCAGGCCCACCTGCCGCAGTTCGCCCAGCACCGGATGCGCCAGCGTGCGCACCAATCCGCAAGCCTGCACCTGCGGGTCCGCGAACACGTCCTCCAGGGTATTGATCGGGCCGGCCGGAATGCCGGCGTCTATCATCAGCGCGGTCCATTCCATGCGCGTCTTGCGCTTGAGCCCCGCCTCCAGTTCCAGCTTCAGCTCGTAGCGGTGCTGCATGCGTTCGGCGTTGGTGAGAAAGCGCGGGTCGGACGTCAGATGGGACAGGTCCAGGATGGCGCAGAGCTTGACCCACATGGCCTGGGTGGCCGGCGCCAGGTTGAGCGGACCGTCGGCGGTCTCGAAAGTGCCGTAGGGCGCGATGACGGGATGCACGTTGCCGCAGGGCTGCGGCACCTCCTCCTTGCTGAGATAACGCTGGCCCTGCACGCTGAGCAACGCCATCAGCCCCGCCAGCAGCGAGGTTTGGACGTGCTGTCCGCGCCCGGTGGCGGCGCGCTGCGCCACGGCCGACAGGATGCCGATGACCAGCCACATGCCCGCGGTCAGGTCGCCGATGGCGACGCCGACCCGCATCGGGCCGGACTCGGGCGTGCCGGTCAGGCTCATGAAGCCGGAATAACCCTGCGCCACCTGGTCGAAACCGGCCCAGTCGCGCGCCGGGCCCTTGCTGCCGAAGCCGGAGATCGACGCCATGATCAGGCCGGGATGCTCCTCGGCCAGCGCGTCATAGCCCAGGCCCATCGCGTCCATGGTGCCGACCTTGAAGTTTTCGACCACGATGTCGGAGGCCAGGGCCAGCTTGCGCAGCAGCGCCAGCCCCTCGGGCTTGCGGAAGTCCACGCCTATCCCTTGCTTGCTGCGGTTGGCGCTAAGATAATAAACACTTATGTCATCATCGAAAGGCCCCCACTGGCGCGCCATCTCGCCCGCCGGCATGGGTTCCACCTTGATGACCTCGGCGCCCAGGTCTCCAAGAATCATTGTGCAGAAAGGCCCGGAAAGCGCCCGGGTCAGATCCAGCACCTTCAGCCCGGCCAATGGCAGACTCATGTCGGTCGTCCTCCTCTGATGTGAGGCCCATTCTAGGCAGCGCCGCAGAGGCATAGAAAATACTATTTTCCGATCCATCCATAAGTTTTTCTTATTCCATGAATCTGCGTCAGCTGAAGTATTTCGTCCGCGTGGTGGAACTGCAGAACATGACGCGGGCCGCCGAAAGCCTGCACGTGGCGCAGCCCGCGCTAAGCCAGCAGATGTCGCTGCTCGAAGAGAACCTGGGCGTGGCGCTGCTGGTGCGCGGCGCCAAGGGCGTGCAGCCCACCGCCGAAGGCCTGCTGCTGTACCGCCACGCGCAGATCATCCTGCGCCAGGTCGACAGCACGCGCAGCCTGCTGTCGCGGACCGCCGACCAGATCACCGGCACGGTCTCGATCGGGCTGGCCTCCAGCACGGCGCGCATGCTGGCCCTGCCGCTGATGCGCCGGGTCAAGGCGGAGCTGCCCTCGGTGGTGCTGGAGATCGTCGACGTGCCCAGCGCCGACCTGACCAAGCTGGTGCTGCAAGGACGCATCGACTTTTCGCTGTCGCCGGACCAGCAGCCCATGCAGGGCCTCCTGCGCACGCCGCTGTTGCGCGAACGCCTGTTCCTGCTGGCGCACGCCAGCGTGGCGCTGCCGCGCCGCACCCTGGCCATCGAGGACTTCGCCGCGCTGCCGCTGGTGCTGCCCAGCCTGCCCAACACGCTGCGCGCGCGGCTGGACCACGCCTTCCTGACCGCCGGCCTGACCTGCAACCTGTTCGCCGAGGCCAGCACCTCGGCCATCCTGATCCCCGCCGTGCGCGAGGCGATGGCGGCCACCATCCTGCCCAGCTCGGCCGCGCAGCCCGAGATCGCGGAAGGCTCCATCGTCGCGCACGCGCTCGACCGGGCGCTGTCGCGCGAACTGGTGCTGTGCGCCAGCGCAAGCCTGCCGCCCTCGCCCGCGGTCAACCGGGTCATCGAGCTGTGCCAGGACGAAATAAAACGCCTGATCGAGGATCAGGCGTGGCAGGGCTGCACCTTGCTGCGGTAGCGGCTAGCCCAGGTGGTGGGCCAGCGACACGATGATGGGCCCCAGCACCGGCAGCAGCACGTTGGCGATGGCGTAAGTCACGGTGTAGCCCAGGAGCGGCACCGCGCTGCCGCTGGAATTCAGGATGGCGCTGATGGCCGGCGTGCTGACGTGCTGGCCGGCGATGGCCCCCACCAGCAGCGGCCCTTCTATCTTCAGGATCTTGTGGCCCACCCACAGCGACAGGCATGCCGGGCCCAGCGACACCAGGAGGCCGATCACGGGCAGCACCGCGCCGTGCTCGCGGATCAGCTTCACCGCCTCCGGCCCGGCCGACAGGCCGACGCAGGCCACGAAGATCGCCAGCCCCAGGTCCTTGAGCAATTGCACCGCGTGGTCCGGCATGTGGCCCAGCGCCGGCCGCTTGGCGTTGATCCAGCCGCAGACCAGGCCGCTGACCAGCGCCCCACCGCCGCTGCCCAGCGATACCGGAATGCCCCACAGGTTTGCGCTGAGGCTGCCGATCAGCAGGCCCGCGAGTATGCCGAAAGCCAGGAACACCAGATCGGTCACGCCGCTGCGGCGCAGCTCGTTGCCCAGCGCCGCGCCGGCCGCCGACAGTTCGGGTTCGGCGCCCACCAGCGTGATCAGGTCGCCATACTGCACCACGGTGGACGGCGTGATCGGCAGGGAATGGCCGGAGCGCACGATGGACTGCAGGAACACGCCGCGCGCCCGCTGCGCGCGCGGCCGCCGGGCCAGCTCGCCCACGGTGTGTCCGTTCACCGCCTTCTTGTTGACGATGACCGCCAGTTCGCTGAGCTGCAGGTCGTCGGCATGCGCCTCGGGCAGCTGGATCTCGGGGCCGATCACGCCGCCGGCGCCCAGCACGAAGCGCCGCATGCCCAGCACCACCACGATGTCGCCCACCGCCAGCACGTCCTCGGGCGAGGCGTCCACCGCCGCCCCGTCGCGCAGGATGCGGCTGACGGCGGTGCGCCCGCCCAGCCTGGCCTCCACCTCGGCCACGCTCATGCCGCCGGCGTCCTTGACCACGTGCGCGCGGCCCACCAGCCGCGGCAGCGTGGGCATGTTGGCGTCCTCGCCGTCGCCGGCGGCCACGCCCAGTTTTTCCTCCATCGCCTTGGACGCTTCGCGCAGGTTGATGCGCAGCAGCGCCGGCGCGACCTGGCTGGTGAAGAACACGATGCTGATGAGGCCCACCAGATAGGTCAGCGTGTAGGCGGTGGCGATGTTGGCTTCCATGCGCTGGACCTCGGCGTCGGCCAGGCCCAGGTGCTTGAGCGCCTCGGCGGCCGTGCCGACCACGGCCGATTCGGTGGCCGCGCCGGCCGCCAGCCCGGCCGCCGTGCCGGCGTCCAGGCCGAACAGCGGCACCGCCGCCAGCACGATGGTCAGCACCAGCACGGCCTCGATGAGCGGCAGCGCGATGAAGCGCAGGCTGGAGCGGTTCAGGTTGGCGAAGAACTGCGGACCACCCGAGTACCCCATGGCGAAGATGAACAGCGCGAACGCGACTTCCTTCAGGTCGCCGCGGATCTGGCAGCCGGTCTGCCCGATCAGCAGGGCGACGATGAGCGTTCCGCACACCCCGCCCAGCTGGATCGGGCCGATCCGGAGCTTGCCGATCAGGTATCCCAAACCCACCGTCACGAACAGCACTGCGATGGGGACGCTATTGAAAAACCCGACGCTGCAAGTCATATGTTCATATCACCCTGGGGTTGCCGTGGCCGCCTACTTGCCGGCGCCCTTCCTGGCCGACTTGGCCGCCGTATCCGCGCGCTGCAGCGCCTGCTTGACCGCCTTGCGCGCCACGGCCGCGCCGGCCTTCTTGCCGGCCGCCTTCTTGCCGGCCGCGGCCTTGACCTTCTGGCCCTTGCCCGCGGTCGGACCCGAACGCACCAGCTCTGAGGCCTTCCACGCGTCGACGTATTCGGTCGCGGCCGCCACCATGTGCTTGCCGATCTTGGCGTAGTCGCCGTCGTCGAGGTTGGCCAGGGAGATCCGGATCGACCAGGGCGGGCCGCCGAAACCGCCGCCGTCCATCAGCACCACGCCGGTCTTCTCGGCCAGGCGGAACAGGAAGTCCACCGGCTCGTAATTGTTGACCATGTACTTGCAGAAGCCGTCGCCGTACATCACCTTGGCCCAGACCATGAAGTCCAGTTCCACGTAATACCAGGCGCGCGTCGGATCTTCCGGCGGCATGGGAATGCCCAGGCCCTGCCACAGCGCGTCGCGCCGCTTGCGCACGATTTCCATCGTCAGGTGCTTGTAGGCGTCCTTCAGGTCGAGCAGGTGGGACAGCGCGAAAAAGCCCATCTGGACCTGCTGCGGCAGGGACAGGCCGGCCGTGTGGTTCAGCGCCACGTTGCGGCTGTCGGCGACCATACGGTCGATGAACTTGAGCTTTTCCGGCTCCATCGTCATGGCGCTGTAGCGCTTGTGCAGACGCTTTTTCCACGACGCCGACAGTTCGGCGATGCGGCGGTCCATGATGTTGGTTTCGTGGGTCGCGATCACGCCCAGGCGCCAGCCGGTGCAGCCGAAGTTCTTGGAAAACGAATACACGCAGATCGTGTTGTGCGGCACCTCGGCCATCAGCGAGCGGAAGTTCGGCACGAAGGTGCCGTACACGTCGTCGGTGACCAGCACCAGGTCGGGGTTCTTGCGGATCAGGCGCACGATCTGCTTCATTTCGACCGGGCTGAAGGCCACCGACGGCGGGTTGCTGGGATTGACCGTGACCGCCAGCTTGATCTTGGGGTTCTCCAGCTTGGCGATTTCCTCGGGCGGGTAGTGCCAGTCATGCGTGCCGTCGGCCCGCATGCTGCTGGCGTTGATGGGCACGATCTTGAACTGGAAGCGCTCCAGGTGCGCGATTTCGATATAGGGCGTGAACGTGGGCAGGAACAGCGCGATGGTGTCGCCCTGCTTGAGCAGCCCGTTCTGCAGCAGCGAATCGAAGATGTAGCACATCGCCGCCGTGCCGCCCTCGACAGGGAACAGGTCGAACTTGCCCTTGGGCGGGCGGCCGTCGCACATTTCCTTGATCAGGTAGTCGTGCACGATCTGCTCCATGTGCACCAGCGCGCGCGGCGGCACCGGGTAGTGGTCGCCGATGATGCTGTCGGTGAGCTCGTGGACCCATTCGTCCGCATCGAAGCCCTTGACCTTCACGCCGTATTCCAGCACGCCCGCCAGGAAGTCGCGGCCGTCCTCGCCCTTGTGCTTGGACAGGAACTTGCGCAGCCGGCCGGCGCAGCCCTGCTTGTCCGGCATGCCCGCCAGGATGCCTTCGTCGCGCACCCGGCGCGCCTCTTTCATCGCGAACCGGCCCAGCAGGAAGAAGGCGTCGCGCGGCTCGGTGGCGATCCAGTTCGGATTGCCGCGGCCGGCGTTCAGCATGGTCGCCGCCGACAGCTGCTGGCTGTCCTTGGCCAGCGTGATCAGGTAGTCCTTCAGTTCGAACGGCGAAAGCTGTTCGAGGTCGCGCTGGTGCGAGCGGGTGGTTTTCAGTGCCGAGGCCAAACTGACGGTGAGAGGCGCGGTGGAAGCCATGGTTCAGTACTCCTGGTTTGCGTGGTGACGGGCGTTGGCTGCGTGGCGGGCCGTTGCGCCCGCCAGCCTTGGGCAGCGGTCCGCGGGCCTGGCGGCCCGCGGACGAGCCGCTAGGTCATGAGCATGACGATGACGATCCCCCAGATGATCAGCAGCGTGTTGCCGATCGCGTAGGGCACCGTATAGCCGAGGGCGGGCACCTGGCTCTTGGCCGTTTCGGTGATCTGCCCGATGGCAGCCGTCGTGGTCCGGGCGCCGGCGCAGACGCCCAGCGCGATGGCCGGGTGGAACTTGAAGATGTAGCGGGCGATGAGCACGCCCAGGATCATGGGCACGCTGGTGGCGATCACGCCGGCGACGAAGAGCTTGGCGCCCAGTTGCTGGAAGCCCAGGACGAAGCCCGGTCCGGACGAGATGCCGACCACCGCCACGAAGGTCGTCAGCCCCACGGAGGTAAGGAACCAGTGCACCGGCTCCGGCACCCGGCCGAAGGTCGGATGCACCGAGCGCAGGTAGCCGAAGACCAGGCCGGCGATCAGCGAGCCGCCCGAGGTCGACAGCGTGATGGGTATCCCCTTGACGGTCAGCACCAGCGAGCCGAACAGGCCGCCCAGCAGAATGCCGAAGCCCACGAACACCATGTCGGTCTGGTCGGTGGCGCGATCCACGTAGCCGACCTTGCCGACCACGCGTTCGACGTCGCGCTTGGCGCCCAGCAGGAACAGCCGGTCGCCGCGGTCCAGCTTCAGGCCCCAGTTGACCGGCATCTCGTGGCCGCCGCGCACCACCTTGCGCAGGAACACGCCGCGTCCCAGTTCGCGCACGGCGTCGTGCTCGGCGATTTCCTGCACCGTCTTGCCGGCCAGGTTCTTGTTGGTCAGCACCACCTCGACGATCTCGGCGGGCAGGTTGATCACGTCCCGGTCCTCGACCTCGCCGCCGATGATGCCCGGCGCCTGCTGCACCAGCGCATCATGCCTGCCGGTCACGCCGAGCACGTCGCCGGCCTGCAGCACGGTCTTGGAATCGCAATCCAGGATCTGGTCGCCGCGGCGGATGCGCTCGACGAAGACGCGCGCATCGACGAAGCGCGACTCCAGCTCGCCCACCGTCTTGCCCACGCAATCCTCGCGCTCCAGCCTGTAGGCGCGCGCCGTGAACTTGCGGTAGCCCGACAGCTCCATGGAATCGGCGCCGCCGGACATCTTGGCCTCGTACTCCTTGCATTCTTTCACGATGTCCACGCGCATCAGCTTGGGGCCCAGCGAGGCCAGTATCCAGGCGCTGCCCACGGTGCCGAAGATGTAGCAGACCGCGTAGGCCACGGGGATGCTGTCGATCCATTGCTTCTTGGTCGCGGCGTCCACGTTCAGGCCGTTGATGGTGTCGGTGGCCACGCCCATGACCGCCGAGATCGTCTGCGCGCCCGACAGCAGGCCCGCGCCGGTGCCGGCGTCAAAACCGAAAGCCACCGCGGTGCCCCAGGTGACCAGCAGGCAGACGACGCAAATGACGACCGCGAATATGACCTGGGGCAGGCCATCGCTTTTCATGCCGCGGAAGAATTGCGGGCCGACGCCATAGCCCAGCCCGAAAAGAAAAAGCAGGAAGAAAACCTGCTTGACGATGGGAGCGATAGTGATATCGAGCTGCCCGACCAGCACGCCCACCAGCAGCGTTCCGGTGACCGCGCCGAGATTAAACCCGAATATCTTCTTGGCGCCTATCCAGTAACCCAGGCCCAAGGTCAGGAATATCGCGAGCTCCGGATATTTCCGCAAAGTGTCAAAAAACCATTCCATCCCGAATCTCCTTCGTTCTGTACAGGCCAAGCACTTGCGCGAATCTTGCTGCGCGTCGGAAACATTATCAGAATCTTGCAATAAAGCAAAAGATTTATAGCGTTCCGATTAAATAGCGGTGAACGGGTGTCTCCAAAAACAGAAAACCCGCCGGCGCGCACGCCGGCGGGTTTTGGATAACGCGGGATTAAACCGGATTCAAACCGGATGCACACCGGTTTCAAACCCGGATCTAAACCATTACAGCGCGCTGGTCAGTTCGGGCACGACCTGGAACAGGTCGCCGACCAGGCCGTAATCGGCCACGCCGAAAATCGGCGCTTCCGGGTCCTTGTTGATGGCCACGATGACCTTGGAGTCCTTCATGCCGGCCAGGTGCTGG
>Ga0182742_1001343_pt1 | contig 32015 bp, 23 predicted proteins | sample eDN5th37CBELigMG_FD_128880 | JGI IMG/M metagenome (GOLD analysis project Ga0182742, IMG submission 128880) | Enriched Miracle-Growth compost microbial communities from Emeryville, California, USA - eDNA 5th pass 37_C BE-Lig MG (version 2)... ... | reverse complement strand
GGCCAAATTACCGGCCGAAAGGGTGTCCTATGCGAAGGAAGAACGAGACGAGCACTGACGAACGGGGCCGCTGGTCCTCGAAGAAGAAGATGGACGCGGTACTGCGTCTGCTGAAGGGTGAAGTGAAGACCTCGAAACGCTCTCCCGCGAGCTCAAGGTGAACGCAGCGACGCTGTCCTCGTGGCGAGAGGTGTTCCTGGGAACGGTCTGGCTGGCTCTGAAGAGCCGAGAAACAGATGTCAGGGACGAGAAGACCCATCAGCACCGTCGAGGAACTGCCGCATGCACTGCTGGAGTGGGGGAGCTGTACAACGAGAGGTGGATGATCCAGCGCCACGGCTATATCTCGCCTGCTCAGCGGCGGCGTGAGTACTACACGGCAACCCGAAAAGAGTGCTGCCTGAGAAGGCTCGAATTGACGCTACCGCGGGTCGCGTAGCCCTTGACCGCAACAGTGAGGCACCAGCGGGCTTCAAGTGCCGAGTGCACCGTAAGCCCTTGATAGTATTGCGCGGAAGGCCATCGTAGAGTTCAGGAAAGTGCCTGATTCCTGCAGGTTTTTCGCTCCCCCTGACGCCTGTCATTACCCCCGCAGTTACCACCTTCGCTGATGGCTGTTCAAAGAGCGCCGCCCGAGACTGCTTGGAACAGCCTCGGACGGCTAGCCACAACCGCCTACCAGAGGAAGGCAGCCATGGGTTCAGTGAAGCGAGTGGATTCTAACCAGACGAAGGGATCGGGATCGGCAGGGCGTCGAGTACCCCGAGCGCGCCACGCGCGGGGGAGGGCGCGAGCGAGCAACGCGCCGCCGATCAAGCCTGACATCGACGAAATACTGGGACGACTCTCCGATGCAATCTCGGTCGTCGCGACGGCGGTGAACGCGCTGTTGGGTGCGGAGGAACGCGAGGGGAGTACGGCAGGTGCCGACGTAGGAGATGAGATCACGACACTCCTGCACGGCGTTCGATGTATCCGGCGCGCGTACGACGCACTTGATGTCGCGATCCGGAGGTGCGGTCATGAATGAGGAATTGAAGTCGGAACTGCTACTGACATGCGCAACGTGGTTAGCGCGTGCAGATGCATTCAAGGCAGAAGCAGAACGTGCAGTTTCCCGGCGTGAGAAGGCGAGGCTCGCCGCCAGTGCAGAGACGCTGGAGTGGGCGGCGTGTGATCTCGCCACGCTGATTGAGCAGCCGGAAGAAGAAACAGCTTCTGAAAACGCGGAGCGTTGAGACCAGAGACGAGTAACGGCCGCGTGGCCGTTACTCGTCTTCTGATACATCCACATGGAGTGAGGATCACAGATGATTACTGGTTCGATCAACGAGAAGGTCGCTGCCGACACCTCTGGACGATCGCCGTTTGGCATCTACTCTGCGCGTCGAGCACGCAGGCGCTGGCTTTCAAGGCTTGGTCGGAGAGCCGCGCGATGACCGCGGAAGAGTTCATCAAACAGTTCGGCGTGAGATGCCTTTATCACTTCACGGACCTGAGGAACCTTCCTTCAATCCGGAATCATGGCCTGCTGCGCCTCGCTGAACTGCGTAGGCGCTCCGTCTCAGTGCCGGCCCAGGAGGAAATCAATGGAGTCACGACGCCGATACGCGTTTCGGCCTGGACAATTACGCCCATCTTTGCCTTTTCGATCAACACCCTATGGAGTGGACGGCAAGGAAAGAGGGACATGTTCAGGAGACCACTTTTCTTCAGATTGACCCGGCCGTCCTGAGGGCGGACGGGGTAAGATTCGCGCCGGGTGTTGCCAACAAGACGGGTGTTCCGTTGCTGACGCTGGTCGAGGCGATCGAGCAGATGGATTTCGCGGTCGTGTATACGCGGACAGACTGGAAGGACCCCGCCGTCCAGAAACGACTGCTGTCAGCGCGAAAGTACGAGGTCCTGGTGCCCGCTGACATTCCAGTAAAGCTGATCCGAGGGCTCTGAGCATGGCGGCACGGCCCCTCTTTGTTCCGCGGCATCATGGCCCCCATCTGGTCGACGAGGTTGTCGTCCGATTCACTTGGCATCCCGGCTTCGCGCCCGTGCAAAAAAAGAGGAACGTCGAGGAACTGCATGCGGCCGCCTCCAAGGAGGGTCTGCGTCAGGTTCTGGAGGTTTCAACCAAGTCAGCCGAGAAGCTCGGAGTGCGTCTCAGCGCGTTCAACCTGAAGGTGGAGCTCCCGGACGGCCGGCACGTCCCGCTCGAAGCTGCTTATCAAGGCAGCAAGGTCTTTGAGAACGGCGGGCCTTACACGGATCTGTACGCGCTTCCTGCACGGGACGCGAAGCAGGATCCGCGACTCAGATCCTCCGGGAAGCTGGTCGGTTTCCGATTCGGCGACACGGATTGGAGGCTCGAACCCAAGACGGCGTTCTATGACTGGCTCTATCTGTCGGCGCTCACGGCGCACGCAGAGTATCTGCGTCGCCTATTCAAATACGACGCGTTCAGCGATATCGAGTTTAATCCCGAGCGATCAGTCAACACTCAGGCGCACTCCTGCGCGCTGCTTGTCTCGCTACTGAAGAAGAATCTGTTCCCCAAGGCTGTCTACGACTTGGATCTGTTCCTCAGTATCCTACGCCGTGAGTCGGCCGCGCAGCCGAGGAGCGAAGAGGTTCGCCAGAGCCAGCTCTGGTAACCGCTGGCGAGCTGGTACGGGTCCAAGCTCTTCCTCTTGCTGCGACCCATCTGAGCGGACTAGCGAAGAGGTCAGGGGGCGCGACCAGCATGGCCGTAACTGAACACGACGTCGAGCAATTCGCCGCGCGTATACGGTTGCACTTCGAGCTGGAGTTGCGGGACATCGCGTTGATCTCGCGCATGCGATTGCCCGCGTCGTCGGCTCGCAGGTGAAGCTGCTTCGGCCTGACACAAAGATCGCCGAAATATTTGCGTGGGTTCCCGAGTCCGACTCAGGTTCGCTGGACCAGGTTGAATGGATTATGGCGATCGAGATGGAGTTTGAATTCGAACTTCCCGACGATCTTGCAGGTCGCTTCGACCGGGCGACTTTTCGCGAATTCGTCGAATACGTCGCTCGCGACCGCGGCGCTATGTAGCCTGTTCAGCCGCGAATCGGCTTGACAATCAGCCTGCAGGATATATCCTGCGCGGCTCTTTCCGGAGCACAGCGCCGAGTCCTGTTCCTTGACTCGTATGTCCGGAGATTCACATGCGCGAAGACGTGTTCAAGGTAATCGTGGAGCGGCCGCGGCGGCGTGCGACCAAGCGGGTGCCATTCTTGGGGTTCAGGGCGGCTGTTGGCGCCATTGTGCCTCGACACAACTGAGAACAGCGGGCCTGCGTTAGTTGGCGCAATCTGCCTCGATGACTTTCTACACTCTGAATTCAGTTCAGGAAGGAGATTCCCCATGACATAGCAACTTCAATGAGGACATGTCATGAAACGTTCGATCCGGCGCCACCAGCAGCGTGTGGCGAAGCTGCGTCACGTCCAGATTCTTGTTGCGTGTGGTGCGTGGACGGCTTGGGACGATTCCGCCAACTGGCTCTGGGGCCCGAAGCCTTGGCACCAGATCAATCGCCTTCTTATGAAAGAGCCAGGCTGGTGGGTGCACGAGAAAGTAATTCGCCCGGCCCGTCTTAAGGTTCGGAGCAACGAGCACGCCATAGAGCGCGGGCGCGATCCGGATGCGGTCCTGTGGCCGGACTGCAAACGCCCGCATGAGTATTACTGGTGAAGATGCCCGCATGTTCCGCGGGAGGATGCGCGCGCTGCATGCGTTACATGCCAGCGTCTCGCCTGAAGGCGCGACGCAGGCGCTTACTTGGATGTCCACGCCCTGAGGACCTCGTCGAGTTCCGCCTTTGAACCCGCGCGCGGAGCGCTGAGAGGCACTGACATTGATCTGAAGCGTTCGAGTTCCGCTCGAATCGCTTCGGCCCGCTGCGGTTCCAAGGTGACGAGGTCGGCTTCGCCAGCCGCCGCCTTGCGCCTGCAAAGGTCGTCGATCCATCCTCGTTCCTCCGCAGAATCCAGCTCTGCTGCAACGAGATCTGCAAACAGAGTGGGCGGCTGAGACCGTCGCCGTTCTATCCAGCGGCACGCAAGCAGCGGCCGCAGGACGTAGAACAGCTTCTTGATGCGGATACTGTCACCCTGCGCCGCATCTTCGAGCGCCCGTGATGCCATGCTTCTGTAGTGATGAATACCGGCAAGCGGGTTGAAGAAGCTCGGCAAGAGCTGAAGCAGTTGCTCGCGAAATCCAGGGGGCCCGGAATAGATGATCGGTGAACCAAGCCACTCGTTGAGAGCGAGGTTGCACTTCGCGAACAATCGGAGTGTCTTGCGCAGGTCCCAGCCGCTGACGTCGAGATTGCCAGGTAGCATTTCCTCGATCACGTCCCGAGGTTCCTCCACGGACACGTACCAGTCGCGAGGGTGTGCATAGACAAATCGCACGTCATAGTCGCTATCAGGGGAGGCGAACCCCCAGGCGCGACTTCCGGATTCGACCGCCAGCAGCACACCAACGCCGTGCTCCCGTTCGATTCGGCCCAATTCATCGAGTACACGCTGCTTCACGGAACTCTCTTTTCCCACCTGCTGGTCAGGTCCCGCAGTAGCGCCGATGCCTGGGCGGGATCACAAGTATCCGGCAAGCTCGATTGAGCCTTCAGCCGCTCGCAATCTGCCAGCAGACCTTCCGCAATCTCCATGATCTCTTCGAACGACCGGCGGCCTTCCCGGATCGACATCAACAACGCAAGTGGCTCACCCGTGAACCGGACGAGTGGCTCGCCGGACTGGAGGATCGATCGACCTGAAAGCAGAAGCCGAACGGTATGCATCATGTTCTTCGCATCGAAGTCCAGTTCACCCCGCTCCTGTTGCTGCCACCGAGCCTCGTTTCGATCACGGCGCCAAGCCCAATAGTTCTGGTGTTCGAGGAGTGCCTGCTTCCATGCTTGTTCGCTGTACAAGAGGAATCCTGCAAAGTGCGAGGTTTCGTCCTCCTTCGGGATCGACTCGCAGGCTAGCATGCCGCCGCGAAACACCCCTCGCGCGCTGCTTCCATAGCGATAGAGGCGGTATGTGTCGCGACCGTGTTCAAGGCGGGCGGCGTGGTACTCATCAAGCGACCAGCCAATCTCTTTCAACGGAATGGGGCGTGCCGGGGGAGTGTCGGATGCGTCCGGGGGGCGCCAAGGCACGATGTAGCAGTAGTCCTCCTTCACGGGCGGCGACGGCGGCTGAGGGTTGTTCACCCACTTGTTTTGCCCGCGGGCTTTGCGGATCTGAGACATCGCGTACCCGGCATGCGTATCGGCGCACTGCTTTGAGATGAACAGCCGGCGGTTGGAAATCAGCGCAGTCATTTCCTGCGAGTTACTCAACACGCAGTCTTCCGGCATGAAGAGTAGTTCGAGTATGTTTGGGTTCGCCTGCGCGAGAAGCTCGACGACGCGCCGAAGACTGTAAAAGACAATATTGCCTTTCTCGTCGCTGACCTGGTCGGCTGGACGGACGAGATCAATGTACGACGCTGCGGGCACGGCGAAGATGCCGCGAATGTCCTCGTCACTCGTGGCATTTGAAGTGCCGTAGGCTCTACTCCCAGCCACACACTCGAAGAGAATGGACGTGGTGTTCGCTCGGCGAAGGTGATCGATGCTCATCATGACGAAGCCACGCGGTAACGAAGGGCCGCGACGCAAGACCGTCGCGCAGCGGCGGCTACAGATGGTAGGTGATGGTTCCGGCCGCTTCGTCCGGGAACGGCCGTAAGGTCGATGTTGCGCATATTCTCGAAGTCGATGAACAACAGTTCGTCCATCGTGCACCTCCCTGAAAGCAGTTTAGACGCTAGCATGGCTCGCGCATGGGCGGTGCGCTCGGGGAGGAACAACTGCGACCAGTGCCGCACTTTGATCGGCGTTGGTACGGCGCGCGCGGGCGGTGGGTGGGCTGGGGAGCGCTTGTCCGGCACCGGGCCCGGGTACCGGGCCTCGGATTCGGGGAGGGCGGGGAGCGCAGTGGGCGCCCAGTACACCCTTACCGCCGTTCAGGCCGATGACATCTGAGCGGCCTGATCGGTGAATTGAAGACCCGCTGGAGAGGGGGAGCCCTGACCGCCGCCGGGCGCCCTGCTGTCACCCTGTGGGCATGTGAATCTGAAGATTCGCCATTCGCGTCGAGTGGCTGCTCGCAGTCCCGCGCGCTACAGCCTCGGATCGACCGGTTCGCTTTCGAGCGCCAGGACGCCGAAGACGCACTCGTGAACCTGCCGTAGCGGTTGATTCTTCACGAAGCGCGTCAACGCTTCGAGGCCCAGGCAGAACTCGCGCATCGCAAGGCTCCGCTTTCCAGAAAGCCCGCGCTGGCGCAGCCGCTCCAGGTTCTGAGGCAAGTCGTACTCCGGACCGTAGATGATGCGCAGATACTCCCGACCGCGGCACTTCAGCGCCGGCTGGATCAGCCCCTTGGCACTCCGCGCAACGAAGTCCAACGGCTTCACGACCATGCCCTCGCCGCCATTGCGCGTCAGCTCCACCCACCAGTCGGTGGCGGCCTGAAGCGCAGGGGCCGACTCCAAGTCGACGCGCCGGAACGGCGTGGCGATGATCAACTCCGCGTCCGCCGAAGCAAGGCGCGCGAGTGTTTCCATATGCCACTCGTGGCTCTTGTCCGTGTGAACTGTGCCTTCGGATGCGAGCAGATGGAACGGAGCGAGCTTGAGGCCCGTCAGCCCATCCGTCGGCCAGCAATACCGACGATATGCGGCTACGTAACGGCCCACCATCGCAAGGCGCTGCTCAAGTGCCTTCAACGGCTCCGCAAGTTCGGCGTGGCGCGCACTTCCGGCGGCCACGACCGCGGCAGCATCTGACAGCGACGCCAGACCGGCTGCGCCAACCGCGGCATATTGCTGACGCACCAGATCTTGCGCTTTCGCGGACCACGGCATCAGCTCGCAGTCGAGCACGAACCAGTCGCTGTTTAGCTCGGCGTAGAGGCCCGACCTATCCAAGGCAGCAGAAACTCGTTCCAGCAGTGCACGCTCGACCTTCTCGTCGTTGAAGAACCTCCGGCCCGTGCGCGTATACACGACACCGCGGCCTTCACCTTCGATTCCGAAGCGGTGGCTTGCGACATCCTCGTCCTTGCAGATGATCACGACGGCACGAGAGCCCATATGCTTCTCTTCGCACACGACCGTCCGCACGCCGTTGCGCGCGAAGTACGCGAACGCTTCCGCCGGATGCTCAAGCCAGCTCTCCTGCTGATGCGTTTCCGTCGGGGACATGGTCGGCGGCAGATAAACCAGCCACTTCGGATTGACGGCAAACCGGCTGATCACTTCGAGCGCGGCGCTCGCGTTCTCCTCGCGGATGGTAATGCGGCGTTCGAGGCTGGTCTCGATCACTCGCTTTCCGAGAACGTCCTGCACAGAGAGCAGCTCATCATGTTGCTGCTGAGCCGTGAGCGTTGAGGCCTGTGCCGGCGCAAGCGGCCGAATCGGCTCGTAATACGTCTTCCGCGCCGGTACCGATACGAGCTCTCGCTCCGGGTAACGAAGCGCCGTCAGCTTGCCACCAAAGACACAACCCGTATCGATGCAGATAGTGTTGTTCAGCCAGTCGGCATAAGGGACGGGCGTGTGTCCGTAGACGACGCTGGCCCGGCCGCGGTAGTCAGCCGCCCAGTTGTACCGCACAGGCAATCCGTACTCGTCCGTCTCGCCCGTTGTCTCCCCGTACATTGCGAAGGACCGCACGGCGCCGGAGCCGCGACCCTGCATCTCTTCCTTCAACCCGGCATGGGCGACGACGAGCTTCCCTTGATCGAAGACATAGTGGCTCACGAGCCCATCGAGGAACTCTGCGACTTCGCGTCGAAACTCCTGCGTTTCGCCTTCGAGCTGGGCCAACGACTCCGCCAGACCGTGAGAGACCTTCACGTCGCGCCCACTCAGCTTGCGAGCCAGCTTTGAATCGTGATTGCCGGCGACGCAGTAGCCCGTGCCGTCATGAATGGCCGCCATGACGAGCCTGAGCACCTCCGGAGTCTTCGGACCGCGGTCCACCAGGTCGCCGACGAAAACCACCTTCCGGCCTGCCGGATGTGTGACCCGGACTCGCGAGCCGTCACTCCCAGTCATGTACCCGAGCGCGCCAAGAAGCTCCAGCAGCTCGTCATAACAGCCGTGCACGTCGCCGATAATGTCGAGCGGCCCCGTCTCGTTCTTCTTGTTATTCCACAGCGGCTCGCGGACGAGCACCGCCGAGTCCACTTCTTCAACGGAGTGGAAGGCGGTCACGTGACGGAACCCCTCGCGATTCAGCCCGCGAATCGAGCGTTGGAGCTGCTGCCGCTGATTGCGAATGACATGGGGTCCGAAGTCCCGATCCGGACGCGCGCGATTGCGCTCCTGGCAGAGCGCCTCTGGCAGATCGAAGGCGAGGGCAACGGGCAGCATGTGATAGCGCCGCGCGATTTCGACGAGGGACCTGCGATCCTCCGGCCGAACGTTGGTAGCGTCGACGACGGTGAGGCGTCCGGCCTCGAGTCGCTTGCCGACGATGAAATGCAAGACCTCGAACGCGGCCTTCGTGGAGGCCTGATCGTTCTCATCATCCGACACGAGCCCGCGACAGTAGTCGGAGGAAATAACTTCCGTCGACCGAAAGTGCCGCTTTGCGAACGTGGACTTGCCGGACCCGGACGTGCCGATCAGAACGACGAGCGAAAGCTCAGGAAATCGAACTTCCATGACAGTCCTCAGCTCGCCTTCACGGCGCTGAACAGCGCCAGCTGCGTCGGTGGCCCCAACGCCGGATCCTCGTCACCGACCGCGTGATACTCCACGTCGTACCGGAAGCGCTCGCACTGCCGAGTACACCAGGTGCGAAACTCTTCGCGCGTCCACTCGAAGCGATGGTCGCCATGTCGAAAGCGACCTGCAGGCAGCCCCTCGAATTTCACGTTGTACTCGCGGTTTGGTGTCGTAACGATGATGAACGTCGGTCGGGCCGCCTCGAACAGCACGCGCTCCAAAGCTGCAAGGCGAGGCGGGTCGAGGTGCTCAATGACTTCGATGACTGTCGCCGCGTCGAAACCCTTGAGTCGATCGTCCCGATACAGGAGCGATCCGTGCAACAGGTCGATGCGCGCTCGCTGGCGCGGCGGCATTCGGTCGAGGTGCAGGCGCTCGCTCGCATACTCCAGCGATCGGAGAGAGACATCCATTCCGACAACGCGATCCAGAGACTTTACGCCGAGGAGCTCGGCGAGCAGTCGGCCTTCGCCGCAGCCGAGGTCTACCACGGTCTTGACGCCAAGAGCGGAGACAAGCTGCGTCACCTTATCCAGGCGCCGCTCGTTCAGCGACACGCGCTTTTCCAGTTCGATCTCCTGGACCGCGGAAGACGATATGGTCACGTCCGTTTCGTCGTCTGCCGACTCCTCGAGCGTCAGCTGCTCCAGCGCCAGGCGGGCGAGACTACGGCGGTACTTGAAATATCGACGCGCAATCCACTCCTTCATCGGGTGATTGGGAAGCCACTCGGAGGCGTGGCGCAACAGCTTTTCGACCTCCGCCTCGCCGACCCAGTAGTGCTTGCGGTCATCGAGGACAGGGATAAGCACGTAAAGATGACGCAGCACATCCTGGAGGCGCGCCACAGCCCGCAGCTTCAAGGAGTAGTACGGGCTCGCGCCCCATTCAGGAAACTCCTGATCGAGGACATGTCGAGTGGCGGCGACTGAGTATCCCAAGGGCTCGAACAGTCCGTGCAGTAGGCCTTCGCCGCCCCGGCACGGCACAACAGGAAGCGAGACTTCCAGGGGAATGGGTGTTTCCGCAAGCTCCGGCCGATGGCGCGACTTGCCCGCCATCGCCGACTTGAATGCGATCCCGATCGCGACGCTCATGAACGAAGAGGCGACGTAGGGCCGATCGTTGACGTACTGATCGAGACCCGCATCACCAGCCTTCGCCGCCTGCGAGCGGACGAGTCCGATGGGATCGACATCGAGCATCAGAGCAGCCGTACAGCGCGAATCTGTCGCTTCCGGGTAGAACACCCGTGCGCGGCCGGCGGACAGCTCGAACTCGTGCACTTTGGCGGGGTGCTTTTCGAGCAGGAACCCGATATCCGTCGCCGGAGCGTGGGTCGTGGTGATCGTCAGCAGCATGCCTGGTCCTTGTTCCGACGCTTCTTCTGTTTCCTCGCCATGCCTGCGCCCCACGATCCCCGAAACGACGAGGCCCCGGTGGGCAGTGCCGACCGGGGCCTCGAATGGCGTTCCCGGAAGGCTGGCTGCCGCTAGCCTTCCGCATTGTGCGAGAGGCTAGGCGGGTGTGCCCTCACGATGGTCAAAAGTAGGGTAGCCGACGGGGTGTAACTGCACCGCGTTTCTCATCCCATTTCGGCGCGCGAACGCGTGGCCACCCACCTGCGAGGGCCGTAGACCGTACGTGTGAAGAATCGCGCGCATGAGGGCGCGGGAGTCTACGCCGGGGGAGTTCACTGTCAAGCTGGGTAGCCCATTGCTACGGGCGGCTCGGGATGCAGACGGGTGCGTCCCGGCGCAATTCGTTGCACGTTGATGCACTTCGTCGCAGCGGCCGCGAAAGACGTCGGAGCCTGCAACATGCATACGTGCGCAAACTCGTCACTTTCACCGCGTTACACCCGCTTCGTCGTTACGTACCGTAGGGCGCATCGAAGTCCTCCTTCGTGCTTCATACGGAATCAGAGGCGATCGACCTGCGCGACCTGCGAGGCTCCAATCCGTACCGTGGAGTTTCTGGGGTAAATACCCCCGAAACTCGACACCAGCGGCGACGGTCGCCAGTTCCGGTGGAGGGTTCGGCGGGACGAGAGGCTTCACGCATGACTCCGCGCGGAACCACACCAGAGTTTCTGGGCAAACTCACGACAAACTCGATATTCCGGTCGGACGCGCGGCCTGCCTACAGTGTTCCTCCCCACGAAATCCATGCCGGCGTGCCGCAGCTCGCTGAAGTCGCGACTGCGGCTGGCACTGATGGCACGAGGTCATCATGACGGATCGCGACCTGTACTCCATCGAAGAAGCCCGGCAGCGGCTCGGGGGCATGTCACGTAACACGGTCTACTTGTGGCTTCGAAGCGGCAAGCTGCCGAGCGTCGTAGTCGGATGCCGGCGGTTCATCGCAGCGACGGCCATCGCCGATCTCATCGCCGCATCGACCACGGTTAAGAGCCCCAGCCAGGACTCGGCACGGGCACGTAAAGCCGACCAACCGGACCTCCCTCTGCCGAACCCCGAAGTACGGCGAGCGCGGCAGGGAACGCAGCAAGGGTAAGCATGGAAGCGGAAGTCGCGCAGTTCATCGCTGTCGGTGGCTCTCACGGAGCGGCACCGCGTTGCTCTACGACACGCCGGGACGGAGTAACACGGCAGCAGCGTCGCGATGCAGGCGGTTTGTTCGTCACACCGAAGCGGCTGTTTTTTGTTGATGGGAGGATAGCCGCGCGGCGGCTTTTGTCACACGATCGGCTCCATGACAGCCGAAGCATTCATTCAATGTCGTGTGACGCCAGCGATGAAGACCCTGGTGCGCGCGTTGGCTCCGCTTCAGAAGTCGGAGAATTAGAGAATGGACGATCTCTTCGAAGAATCCGAACGACTCGTCGTCGAGCTCCTACAGCTTATCGATCTCCCGACAATCGACAGCCAGCAGCTGAAGATCAGTGACACGGCGTGCTCGCTCGCCCTCGAGCACTGGCATGCCGTGCGGTCGCTCCTGCAACTCGGCCTATTGCCCTCGGCGCTCGTCGTGCATCGGTCGCAGTTCGAGGCATTGGTGCGGAGTGTGTGGCTTGCGTACGCGGCATGTGATGCGGATCTGGCGAAGCTGACCGCGACCCTGGATCTGGAGTCGGAACAGGCGGCTAAGAACATCCCGACCGTCAACGTCATGATGCAGCACATCCAGGAGAAGGCGCCCGCGGCGCGCATACAGCGCGCTGGCCCGCTTCAAAGAGCACAATTGGAAGGCGCTCAATTCCTATACGCAGGCCGGTATCCATCCCTTGCGTCGGCACGCCGATGGATACCCGGAAGCGCTGTTGAACGCCGTGCTGTGAAATGCAAATGGTCTGGGCGTCATGAGCTGCATGCAGGCAGTCGCGCTCTCGGGGGCGCAAGCGATGCAGCAGCGTGTGCTCGAGGTCGCAGCCAAGCATCCACGCTACATTCCTGGTCCCGCTGAAAACGTCTGATCTCTCCCGCAAGAGCCGCGCCACTTGTGAGTTTCTCGACAAAGTCGCCGGAAACTCACCCTTCCCCCAAACATAAAGCGCGGGCACTTTGAGCGTCGCCGCTCTCGTCGTAGAGCGTGTCGATCGGAGCGCGCGTGAAGAGATTTGTGAACAGACCGCCTGCTTGGGTTTGCTTCGCAATCTCGTGGAGCCGACATCCGGCCCCGCAAAAAGGGGGGAGAGGGTGCCCATGCGCAGCGGCGCAAAGCAGATGGTGCCGTCCGGCGAACCGGTCAACAACAAGCGCACCAGCGCTCAACCGCGCTGGATACGCGCAGGTCGCGCTGGGGCCTACCTCTCTATGAATCGGAACCGCTTCAACGCCGAAGTGCGTCCGCATCTCACGGAAATCCCGATCGGCAAGCGCTGCATCGCTTTCGACCGACTTGAGCTGGATGCCAGGGCGGATCAATATGTGGCCCGCAACGGCCGTCCCGCCCAACAACGGGAGGGACGACTATGTCGAGAAAGTACCGGGGGCTTACCCGGATCAATGGCATCTGGCATATCGACAAGCAGATCAAAGGCCATGGACGCCTTTGCGAAAGCACTGGCACGGACGATGAGGACGAAGCGGGGCTCTACCTCGGCAAACGGCTCAAGGAAATCCGGGACGCGCGTGTCCACGGAACCCGTCCTAAGCGGACATTCCGAGAAGCCGCGACACGGTACCTGAACGAGAACGCGCATCGGCGCGGTATCGCAAGGGACGCGGCGGCATTGAAGGACATGGACGAGACTTTGGGAGAGTCGCCGGTGAACATCATGGACCTGTGCATCGACGAGATGCACGACGGTTCGTTCACCGCGTATCGGGAGGCGCGTCGCAATCCGACAAAGCCTCGGCCGGGTTGGAAGAAAATCAAGCCGCTGAGCAATGGAACCCTGAACCGACATGCAAGCGTGGTTAAGTGCGTGCTCGAGGATGCGGCGACCAAGTGGCGGGATGAAAAGACGAACCTGACGTGGCTTGCGCAGGCTCCGTACATCAACTGCACGCTGCCGCATAAAAAGCGGCCGCCCTATCCGCTGTCCTGGGAGGAGCAGCGGCTGATGTTTGACGAGCTGCAGCCACACTCTCAGCGCATGTCGGAGTTCTGCACGAACACCGGTGCGCGCGACGAGGAAGTCTGTTGCACTGGAGTGGGGATGGGAGATCCGCCTGCCTGAACTCGACGAGCCTGATAAACCGGGCAGGCCGGGCATCAGGCGTAGCGCGTTCATCATCCCGGCTGAGGTGGCGAAGAATCGGACGAAGGACCCGCGGCCTCGACTGCTTGTCCTAAACGATGCCGCGCAGTTGATCGTTGAATCAGCACGCGGTGAGCATCCCCGGTACGTCTTCACGTACCAGGATCACGAAGGGAATCGGGACAGGATGTACACGCTGCGCAGTTCGAGGTGGGTGAGGGCGCGACGCCGCGCGTCGAATCGCTACAAGGACACGAAGCGAGTCGAGGCGCCGGCGGGCTTCAAGTGCCTGCGAGTGCATGATCTTCGGCACACGTTCGGTCGCAGGCTGCGAGCGACGAACGCATCGCTGGAAGACAGGGAGGACTCGTTAGGGCACAAGAGCGACAGGGTGACGACGGACTACAGTGCGCCGGAGATTCGAACCTTGATCCAGGCCGCGAACCAAGTGATCAAGTCCCGAAATTCCCCCGAACTCACGGTACTCCGGGTCATTCAGGCGCACGTAAGTGCTTGATTGGATTGGTGGAGCGGAAGGGGATCGAACCCTCGACCTTCGCATTGCGAATGCGGGCGGATCCCCTTAACTGACTGATTTTTTAGAGATCGTGGCGTAACGGCCGTTGCATTCGTTCCGCACGAGGCTGCACGAGAGCGCATAGAGGTTTGTCCCGCAGATCTCCCGCAGGTTTTTGGGCTTGCGAGGGGTCGTCATTTCGGTGGTTTTCGTACGCGCGTACGTGATCGCGGGAAGTGCATGGGCTGCCCCGTTGCATTCTGTGCAGCGGTTGACCCCACGCCTCAATTCCCACACGCAGTCTCCACCAAGGCGGCGCGCGCATCGACCAGTAGCCCCCCCGGGTGAGTGGGCGCAAATGGTGTTGTAAGCCCGATCGGTGATCCGAGTGGGTGCTGGTCGCAACATCACACCGGCCGCGCTCTGCCTTTACGCAGATCTTTCCGTTTCGGCCGCGAGTTCTTGGGGCGACTTCCATTTCTGGAAAGCCAATGCAGCGCTTGTCTCTCCGAGGAGAGCCATCGCTTCGCGGATGCGCTGCTTATGCTGGATTGCCTCGCCTTCGAGTCCCGAGTCATTGGTCACATCGGCGAAGAACTCCTCAACGCTCTTGGCGAAACGCCAGGCTTCGATAATCTGTGTCAGCGCATTTCGGCTGTTCTTACGATGCTCGGCGTCCTGGCGCTCGCGCTCTTGGGCTTTCCATTCGGCCCACTGTCTTTCCAACCTCTCGCGCTCGACAGCCTCGCGCTGTTGCCCTTCCCGCACTAGCTTCGCGAGGTAGGAGGCGTCGCCCTCGAGCTGCTTGGCGATCTCGGGTATCTTGTGCCTGAGATCACCCGGGTCATCTTCTCTCCACTCCTTCTGCCATGTTGCGACGTGATAAGGAGAGTACGCCCGGAGGCAGAAGCGGCCACTTGGCATGTCATGCGTAGTCGTCCAGGACGCGTCCGTCACACGTCGAGAAGCGCGAACGGGCACGCGGACATAGACCCCATCCGAGTATCGCGCCTCAACGTTTTCGCTGAGCTCGAACAGCGTTAGGCCGAAGGCGACTTCGCCTACAAACGCGAGCGTCGGGCGATCCGGCGCCCAGTGATTCCTGTCGTATCGATTCGCGTTGGGTTCCATTCGCTCATCCAGCGGTGCGCGCCGATAGCTCATATTGCTGGGGCCGAAGGAGACGGTGTGGCCTTCGGTCTCTATCGCAAGAAAGATTTGGTTCGCGAGTTCCAGCCCGCGCGCAAGACTTTCCCGTGAGACATACAAGTCGACCAGCGCATGTTTGAAAGGTCGCAAGTATCCGTTGTCAGATCGTCGTGTCTTATCGAAATGAATGCGCGCTCCTGAAATGAGTTCGTGAATTTCGGGTCTCTTTCCCTTCGGCTTTTGCGTGACTCGGTTCGGTGCGTGCGGCGACGTCGTAGGGGAGAGCCGGGGCCCCTGGAAAGGTTCGTCAGGTCTCCATTCACATGCATGTGCCGGCGTAGCGTCGGGCAACTCTGGTTTGGGTGGTGCCTTTCCCACTCCCAGTTGGACCCAGTATCCCCGGGGCGGCCGAGGCACATTCAACTGCTCACAGATCCGGGCCAAATAGCTCGAGGAAACGCCGTAGCGTGCGGCAACCTTCGTCATCGGCTCCGTCCAGCATTCCTCGAATAGCTTTTCACGGCTCACTGACATCTTGGGCACCACCTATCGAAGAGATCCCACATTCTCCGCGAACCTGGCTCGACGCCCAATCCTCTTGATAAAAACCCGTGCTGCAATGATGGACTGGACGCAAGCTTTCTATTTCTTCTTCCGAAACGTGCAGTTGGGCGTCACCGCAGGTGCATGGCACCTATATGGCACCTCAGCTCCTCAGCTTTCAAAGCAGGGCTTCGCCGCCTTTCCAGCTTCGACACTCGTGTGTTGCGCGGAGGGAGCCTACTCCGCGTCCTACGCTGAAGGATGAGTTCCACAGCCGGGGCCGCATTCGGGGCGGAAGCCACTCGGCCACCAACGCGACTCCTAAATGGACGACTATCTCAACGCTATGATCAGCTGGAGACGAGGTAGCTTACGCCGGCCTTCTCCATCATCGTCAGGTAGCGAAGTGGGTCTTCGCGCAGGCGCTTTTTTTTTGCCAGAATGTTGTTCTTCGTCCGTACGAGCAAGGCGACTGCCAAGCCTGCCCCGGCCCCGATGACTAGGTTGGATGACGTTGCCCCCAGAATGCCTCCGGCTACGCCCGCTGCAACTTCCGATCCTGCCCGCGCACCGCCGATGCCCTTCTCAAGGGCCTTCTCGAGAGCCTTAGCCACATCATCCAAATCACCAGAGAACAGATCCTTTAGACGCTGCGACCAGTTTTTGTTGTCGGCGCGCCATCGCGTGAAAATGGCGTCGGCCTTCTCAGCCAAGCGTTCGCGCAAGACATCTGGGTCTTCTATGCTCTCGGGGATTTCTGCTGCAAGCTTTTCCAAACCGTCCCTAAATGCAGCGATTGCCTCCCACTCGTGATTGAGCGCTACCAAATTCTCCGCTGTCAGCTTACTAACGTCGCAGCGATGGTAGACGAAGAACTCGGCCAAACGTGCTCGAGTGATCACTTCCCTGCCATCTAGACCTCTTTCCGTATCCAATTCCAGACACGACTGAATGAGCTCCTCTTTTGAGCAATGGATCGTGCGCTCGTAGGTATCTGGAAATTCAGTCACCAAATGCAATCCCTCGTTGCGGGCGCACGCGAACGCTAGGGTCGCCAAAACAGCCTCACCGAGTTGAGGGTGCATCTCGACGTAGCCGGCACCATGAGCGTTGATCGGTTCCCAAGCCAAACCGTTCTCCAGTAAAAACTCCAACAGCTCCGCGACCACCTTCTGACGGTGTAGCTGAAAGGATCCGTTATAGATCCGATCGTTCCACAATGCCCTGGAGCTTCGACTGTCCCTTTGTCGCACAGGAGCAGCTGGTCGGCCGAATTTCGCCAGAAGCTTATCCCCCCGAGCCGAGAGCGCCTCAGAAATGCGAGCTTTGAGTTCAAACTGATCTTTCCAGATGTTAGATGCATAGAGGTTCACGTTTCGCAGTAGGGGACCGCGGCGACCTTCCAACTCCAGAAACGTGCGCACCTCTGGACTATCTTCCGGAGCGCCGTACGATGGCGCTATTCGAGCGACATGCGGGAATACCAGGAGCGTTCTCTTCAACCACTCAACGTCGCGAATCCGAATATATGGATAATTGAGCGCATCACTATCCCGAGCCATGCTTATTCCTTCTTTGAGACCTGCCAAAACGATCCACGCGCAATGCGGTCGAAACATTGTGTCCCCGCAGAGGCGATTGTCTGCGTCATCAGAGCACTCCGGCAACAGTCGGCGTCTCGAGGGTGTTCGTCAACGATCGTACGTATAGCGGACATCTGGAACTGGCCGGAAGTCATGCGGGAAGAAGGGGCGTCGTGATCGATGCGTCCTTGATCGACTAGCTCCTACCGCCAGGCAAGATATGACTCCAGGATTGCGATCGCTCGCGGAAGAATTCGTCAGGTCTCCGAACATCGTCGTGGAGGACCCGTCGGGGTTGACACCCGCCGCCTGAGCAATTCGCTGCCGGAAATCCATGGGTTTCCTGCTACCCTGCGCCGAATCGGCGGCCGAGGCGAAAGCCGGTCAGACAAACGCCCGGTCCGCACGCAGGCGTCCCGTATGACGCGGAGTCGGCGCGAGAGATAATGGCGGTTTGGGCAACGAAGGAGTGCGGCCGTTGAACTCTCTTGGGGTCGAGATCGGCATCCTGACGATCCGCGATGACGAGTTTCGCTCGGTTCTCAAGGCGTTTCCCGATGATCCGCAGATCCACAAGGCGCGTCATCGCGAGTACACCCTCCGTAGCGCCGATGCCGGGCAGGGTCGGCGCTATCAGGTCGCGATTCTTCGGCAGATCGAGCAGGGGAATGGCGAGGCGCAGGAGGCGGCGCGCGATCTGCTCGATGACCTCGAGCCCTCACTCCTGCTCGTCGTGGGCATTGCCGGCGGGCTCCCGTCCGCCGACTTCAGTCTGGGCGATGTGATCCTGGCGACACGAATTCTGGATTTCAGTGTCGAAGCGCGAAAGTTCGCCGAGAGCACGACCTACAACATCAGTGGCGGGCCGATCGCGAAGTCTATCGCCGCCGGAGTCGCGAATCTCAGCGCGCGCGAAGCCGACTTGGGTACGTGGGCGCAGGATCTTCCTGAGAAACCTACCGTGCCGCTCGGCGTCCGCCAGTTCTACGGGCCGGTGAAATGGCAGCGCCAAGTGCGCGAGTCGCTCACCCATCACTACGGCCGGCGCGTGCCGACACGGACCCCGATCTTCTCGGCGGGCCCCATCGCTTCGAGCGATCGGCTCATCAAGGATCCCAAAGTGCTCCTCCCGTGGATCGCGAGCGCGCGCGGTCTTCAAGCGGTGGAGATGGAGTCGGCGGGCGCCCACCGGGCGACTCGCGAGCGCACCCCGATGCTCGCGATTCGGGGCATCAGCGACATCGTCGGCTACAAGCGCCATGAGGCCTGGACCAAGTACGCGTGTGCTGCGGCAGCTGCATTCGCGGTCGGGTACCTGCGTACTCAGCCGGTACCGGTGCGTCCTCAGCCAGCGGTCGAAGACGCCCGGTCCACCGCGTCCGTCAATCGGAGTGCATCGGTTCCCGGTACGTCGGAACAATCCCTCGCGCATGAAGAGGAAGAAGCCTTTTCGAATCTCATTCCGCTGCGTCATTTTCCGGCGAAGTTGTACGTCGCCCCAGCACGCGTGAGGAACAACAAGGAGGCGTGGACGGTATTAAACAAAGGTCTCGCGAAGGACAACTCGCGCGCGCCGAGTGCCTGGACGCTTTTTGAAAATAATCTGTACAGCCTGACCGATCCCGAATGCTCGCGCCTGAAGTCGCTTATCGACGTGGGCGGCCTGGATAAATTTGTAACGCAGGTGTGGGCGTTCTCATCCGACCCCGTTCAGCGCCGGCTCTTCGTGCGTTTGTTGAACGCCGCGCTCCGTCAGGATCTCTGGACGCTCGGCGTGCGCCATCACGGCGATCAGGACGTGTACGCCTTCAAGGGGCATCCTGACGATGACGAACCGCGGCGGTTAAAGTATCCGAATTTAAGGGCGCGCAGCACGATGACCGTCGTGGCGCACTATGAAAGTACCGGCGCCGACGCCAAGACCTATTCGTATCTACGGCACAACGCATTTCAGGGCCGGTTCCGGCTCTTAGGCGACGCTTGGTATCTGGAGATCACGCCGACCTACCGTTTCACCTACAACGGCAAGGACCTCGAACGGCGCCATGAGAAACGGCTCGCGGGCATCAAGCGTCTCGAGCGCAATCGATCGGTGTTGAGTCAGCTGCTTCTGTGGCAGGCGATGTTGCGCGCTCCCTGGCCGCGCGCCGATCGAGAACGGCTGCTGGACTTCGGGCCCCTCGTCTCGTTCCGGTTCAATTCCGAGGTCGATGAAAGCTCACTGACGGCGCTCGATGCGCCGGTTGTCGATCCCGCTCGCGAGGAGGAGCTTGAGTCATGAAGCTTCACCTCATCGAAGAGCCCGCGCTCGCCTTTCACGACAATCATCTGAACATTGACATCCGTGCTGGCCTCACCGAGGCCGGCGCGTTCGACAAGGGCTCAGAGGCCGTGCCCGTCCCGATCCGCGTCGGCGTCATCGGAACGACCGCGACCGTCGATGGCGTGCGGGACTGGCTGGAGGACTGCAAGGACGGGGTGATCTCGGAGGAAACGAGGCTCACGGCGCTGCGTCCCTCATTCCCGGGCATGACGTCCGAGGTGTTCGGCACGACACTCGAAGTGTCCGATGCCGCGACGCGCGCGATCACCCGGCATGAGCTCACTGCAGCGATGGCCCGGCCGAATCCTCTGCCGGCACTGGTCGAGACGTTCATGGACCATGCGCGCGATCTCGCCGGCAAGAGTGGTCTGCACGTCCTGGTGATCGCACCTCCGCCGGAAGTGTTTGCGCTCGGCGATGTCCCGCGTATCCCGAATCCGGATCCACCGCTTGATGAGTTGCAGGAGCCCGCGCCGGATCAGCCGCCGCCGCCCACCACACCGCTCAACTTTCATGATCTGTTCAAAGCGCAGGGCCTCGAGTTACAGCTGCCGTGTCAGCTCCTGCGCCCCGACACGTATGGTGTGGCAGCCGCCAGCGCGGGCACGAAGGGGCGGCGCTTGCAAGACAAGGCTACGACCGCATGGAACTTCCACACGGCGCTCTACTACAAGGCGGGCGGCGTGCCGTGGCGGCTGGCCCGACCTTCTTCTTCCCTGACGACCTGTCATGTCGGCGTGAGCTTCTTCAAAAGTGTCTCCGGCGATCGGCTAATGACCAGCGTGGCGCAGATCTTCGATGAGCGTGGCGAAGGCCTCATCGTGCAAGGCGGCAGTGCGAGTTACGACAAGGACGATCGCACACCTCATCTGTCGCGCGACGATGCCGAAGCGCTTCTGACCAACGGCTTGAAGAGCTACCGTCGCGAACACCATACGACACCGGCGCGGCTTGTCATGCACAAGACCTCCGCGTTCAACGAGGCCGAACGGGAAGGTTTTCGCGCGGCGGCGGCGAGTGAGAAGCTCGCAGTGCTCGATCTTGTGACCGTGCGCCGATCTGGGACTCGCGTGTTGCGAGCTGGGGAGTCGCCCATGGTGCGCGGGACCGCGCTCCTCTTCGACGAGCAGTCCGGCATCGTTTATCTGAAAGGCACAGTGCCGTTCTTCAAGGTGTATCCGGGAGCCTACATTCCGCGTGCACTGGAGTTCATTCGCGACGATGGCGAAACGAGCGCGGCTGAGCTTGCCAAGGAGTTGATCGGATTGTCGAAGCTCAATTTCAACAACACGCAGTTCGATACCGGAGATCCGATCACGATTCGCGCGGCGCGTCGGGTGGGAGACATCTTGAAGCACGCGCCGGAGGGCAAGAAGGTGAATGCCCGGTTTCGTTATTTCACCTGAGGCGATGCGGGGTGCGCGGTCTTCCAGCGTGGAAGCTAGCGCGCAGGTGCCTAGGTCATGCGACCTCAGTTCAGTTCCGGCCAGAATCCCGAGCCTTCGCAGCGGCACGGGTGATATCGCACTGTTCGTCAATGTCAGTGGCACCAACACGCCGGACTTAGTCGCCCCATACCTCACCGATCCCGCGGCCTACTGGGGACTTCGGCCTGCGGCGCCAGGTCTGGCACGCGCATGAAGCAGTCGTTGGCACAAAGTTTGACACCGAGCCCCCGGCGTTCTGTGGCTCGCATCTTTGAGATGTCGCTCCTAACGCGATGGACACGTTCGACGCGCCACTTGCGATAGCTCGCGCCACAATACCAGCACAATGATGGAATCGGCAGCTCCACCTGGCAGCGACTACAGCAGTCTTCCCACGGCCGAACCCTTGCCTGTAACAGCGCATCGACGCTACGTAGATCCGGTTCTTGCCCGGACTGCGCCGGCAGTACTCCGGCTTCCAGCGGTTGAATCGACAGCCCTCGACTCTTCGCACTCCTATGAAGCTATCGTGAACCTTGTCAGCATCAGCAGCTCGCAATTTCATTGCATCGGCGGTTTGTTATCCTTGCGAGATGCTCAGTCGATATCGGTCGACGCTCCTTCGGCTACTAGATTCCTTGCACTCGTTCCCACGACACAAGGATCTTTTGCCACTTCTGCAGCTCCAGAAAGATCTCTACGCGGTGATGGTCCGAGTGGAGCGTCGAAAACAGTGTATCCGCAAGGATGCGCACGACCTGAAAGGATTGCTGCACCATGGACGATTGCCGAAGGAACAGACGCGAGGCGTGAAAGACCTCATCGACAGGGTGCGTTTGTACGAAGCTTCCTATGCCCATCTGTTTGATTTCCTGCTTGCTATCGGCAATGGAATCGCCTTCACCATCTTTCACACCTATGATCTCAAACAGCTGAATCTGCGAGAAAGTGCAGGCGGCATCGGCGGAAAGGCCGGACGGCGCCGTGAGTTTCTCGTTCTAGCGCGTTTGCTGCGACGAGGATGTCCCGCTGTCCTATGCGACATCACCTCGGCGCTCCGCTACGGAGACATCCTGGCTTGGGGACACGAGGGGCAACCGCATCCGATCGAGGTGAAGTCCAGTGCAAACCGGAACGCACGCGTGGCGCGCCAGGAAGAGGCGGTCGAGTGGATCACAGGGTTTCTGAAGGAGGGATGTGATCTCGGCGAAAGTATGGGCCGTGTGACCCGCAAGGTACCTGAGCTGCCAACCCGTACCCATGTCGCCAAGCTTAACAGGCTCATCGCACGGGCTATGAAAGGCACGCCTCAGCTCGAAGAGGTCGAGCCGGATGTCTTCTACGATGTCTCCTGCGGAGACCACGTGCGGACCCTTGATGATATCGTCGAACGGTTCAAGTGGCCGTATGCCGAGTTTCTCAATCGTCACAAGCACAACGAAAACTGGTCGTCCTATATCCCTTATACGTTGACGATCCAGAATCCGACGCATTGCCTAGCGTTTGCAGAAGGCCAATTGCTCATCACGGTGATTTTCGATTTCCACCGGGCCGTCGCGATCGCCGAGCGGTTTGGATTCACAGTAGCTCGCACGGCTCCGGAAGACGTCCGCAAGCAGATTGCTGAGCACCCGGAGTGGGCGCCGCTCGAGTCGCAATTTGCGTTCTGGATCGTGCCTCGGCCGACCACGCCCACGCGCGTGCAGTCACTCGGGATTGGGCACCATTTCTTCGGCCGCCTCTTTTTCGAATTCATGAGCTTGGAATGGATGATTGAAGACCGCTGTCGGGCGATGCTCAAGCGAGGCCCGCTGGCGATTTCTGCACACGGCTGCCAGTGCCATGCTTCAGAATCGCCTCCGGCATGGCCGGCGAGAAAGGGTGGGACGGAAGGGTAGGCGCCCGTGTCCCCCTTTGATACCGGCCGAACGCATGGAAACGGCACCTATTGCCTAAAGGGCGCCACTCACTCTTGGGCGGGCAGCCGCGTTGGACATCGGCTCCTCCAGCAGCGGCGTGTTAAGGCAAACTAGCGAAGGCACTCCTCTCCGTCCATCGCGGTTCGGCGGCGGGCAAGGCGCGCCCTCGGCGCCCCACGTAACGGGAAAGGGCAGTACGCGCGGACACGGTCGATGGAGCAGTACGGTGCGGCGGATCGAATCGAGAGGGAGTGACACGCGCGGTGGCTGAGATCGCTTCAAGCCCCGCGTCCACAGGTCCCGCGGGCGCCGAATTTGAAGCGCAGGTCGGGGCGGCCTACCTCCTTGCGCTGATCAACGAGACCGAGCCGCGCGGCCTGCCGGGCACCCGTATCGAGCGGATCGAATTTCAGCGCGCTCCCGAAGGCCGTCCACTCGACGATGTCATCGTGCACGCGCGCGATGCGCAGGGTGCCGCAACGGTCCTCGAGATCCAGGTGAAGCGCGGCATCACCTTCGCGCCTAAGGACTCCGTCTTTGCCGAAGTGGTCGCGCAGATTGCCAAAGCGGCCGCGAAACCCGAGTTCCTCAGCACGAACTATCAGCTCGCGATCGCCGTCGCCCAGAGCACCACGCAGATCGAGAGTGCCTATCAACACGTCCTGAACTGGGCCCGTCATTTCGGCAGCGCCGAGACGTTCATGGCACGCTTGGCGCTACCGGGCGTTGGCAACGCGCTCATGCGCACGTTCGTCGAGACGTTGCGCTCGCATTTGAAGAGCGCCGGTGCGCAAGCGGATGACGTCGCGGTCTATCAGATCCTGCGTCGCCTTCAGATCCTCACCTTCGATTTCATTGCACCGGGCTCCGCCGCCGCCGCGCTCGCGCGCGAGCTTGCCCGGCAGGCGCTCGCGCCGGAGGACTCGGGGCGCGCAACGAGCTTGTGGACGGTCCTCGTCGCACTCGCCATCGACGTCGCTGCGGTGGGCGGGGAGCGCGATCGCGCCGAGCTCGCCGAGGATCTGAAGGCGCAGCAGTTCGTGCTCGCCGGCCTGCGTCGTCACGCGAGCGCTCGTGCCCGGGTATCGGAGAGTGCACAGCACGCGCTCGCGGACATCGAAGATCAACTCGCCGGCGCGCACCTCATGCGTCCTGCGCGCATCGAAGCCATACGACAGGCTCTGCAGCAGGGGCGTTTCCTCGAGATTCGCGGTGATGCGGGGGTGGGCAAGTCCGCGCTGCTGAAGCAGCTCGCGCACGAACTCGGCGTGCAGTCGCGGATCCTGGTGCTCTCGCCTCAGCGCACGACACCGGGGGGCTGGGGAGCACTACGCCAGCAGATCGGTTTCGAGGGGAGCGCGAGAGAGTTACTGATCGACCTGGCTGCCGGCGGTGGTGCCACGCTCTTCGTCGATAACCTGGACCTCTTCAGCGAGGGCGAGCGCGCGACTGTGCGCGACCTGGTCCGCGAGGCCGTCTTCGTGCCGGGCTTCAATGTCGTGGTGACCGCGCGTCGCACGCCCATCGCGGAGGAGTCCGCGTGGCTTCCCACCGAGGCGCTCGATCAACTCGGTCGTGGCTCGGGTGGCGTCATCATCGATGAGTTGAGCGCCGTCGAGGTCGAGGAGCTGCGGCACGCAGCACCGCGCCTTGCCGCGCTGCTTGCCGATTCGCATCCGGCGCGGGCCATCACGCGCAACCTTTATCGCCTGAGTCGCCTCGCGCGCTTGCCCGCAAGCGCGCATCTGCCGAGCACGGAGACGGAGATGAGCACCCAGTGGTGGGCGGCGGCCGGGGACGTGCCCACCGACAAGCGTCGCGAATGCAGCCGCCTGCTGCGCGAGCTTGCCGCCGCAGAGCTTGCCGGCACGACCCCGCTCGACGCCCGTGACCTGGGACCGGCTGCGGTCGATGCCCTGATCAGCGCCGAAGTCGTGCGCGAGCTCGCCCCCGATCGACTGGTGTTTCGTCACGACGTGCTGAGCGAGTGGGCCTGCGCGCAGCTTCTGAACGAGGAGCCACAGCGCCTGACGCAGCTGCCGCTTCGAGCGCCGGCCACGACAGTTCTAGCACGTGCCATCGAGCTCCTCGCGCGTATGCGCCTGGAGCGCAACACGGATCCCCAGACCTGGACGGCGCTCCTCCACGCGGCAAGTGGCCAAGGCAAGCACGGCTCCTGGCGCCGCGCAGTACTTCTGGCGCTCGTCCGCTCCGAGCAGGCGCTCGATCTTCTCTCGCGCTCGACGCTGCACCTGTTCGCGAATGACGCGCAGCTGCTGCGCGAACTTGCCGGCACGGTGCTCGCGGTCGAAGTGGAGCCGGCCGCCAATCACTACCAGTTCCCGGGGGTTGATCCAAAGCTCCTCGCCCACTGGCGGGTTCCGCGGGGTCCTGCCTTCAGCCGGCTCGTCTCCTGGTTGCTGCAGCTCGGGGCTCTGCTACCCACGGCCGCGGTGCCGGACGTCGCCGAATTGTACGTCGCCTGGTGCATGGGACTGCTCGGTCAGGACCCGCTGACTCCGCAAGTCCTCCCGCACCTTTACGCCTGGCTGCGCGCGCTGGAAAACGCTGATGGGGTGGAGCGGCCGGCGTTGCCGCAGGCGCTCAGTCGCGCGGAGGCGCAACGACTGCGCGTGCTCGAGAGCCGGATTCGAAGCTGCTTCCTGCAGTTCGCGCCGCGTGCGCCGGCGCTCGCGATCGAGTATCTGCAGGCGTTGAAGACGCGCGGTCACCACGATGAAACCGCGATCGAGGTGGTGAAGTCTCCCGGGTCACTCGCCGAGTGCGCGCCGCAGGAGCTCGCAGACCTCACCCTCCATGTGCTCATGCCCGAGCCAGAGGATGATGAGGATTGGGATCGACACCGGCCGTTCGATTCCGTCGATCATCGCTTCATGCCGGCGTCGCCGGCGCAGGGACCGTTCTTCGCGCTGCTGCTACACGCGCCAGAACAGGGCCTTCGCCTCATCGATGCACTGAGCGCGCACGCCGTCGCGTTCTATGCGCGCTATCCGGCATGGCGCGACGAGGGCATCACGCTCGCCTTTTCGAGCGGTGATCGCACCTTTCACCACGCGCGTTCCTATGGCTGGGCACGCGGTACCTCACAGGCATACAGTTTGACCTCGGCGCTATTGGCACTCGAAGCCTGGGGCCATCGTCGTATCGAGGCAGGTGATCCGATCGATTCGGTCGTGTCCGATGTGTTGCGACCCGCAGGCTCTCCCGCCTGCTTCGTCCTCGTGGCCGTGGACCTGGTGCTGTCGCACTGGCCGAAGACGCGCGATTGCGCGCTCGCCTTCCTCACGTCTCCAACACTCCTGTGGTTCGATCGTGATCGTGCCGTCGAGGACGCGCAGCACTCCCAGCATGATGCGCTCGGCATCAACGGTGGCATGAAAGAGCCGCGGCGTGCCGTGACGCTTGAGGAGCTGACGAAGAAGGCCTCGCGCGGTGTGGCCCTTGAGCAATTGCTTCCGGTGTTCGCTCACGGTGACTCCGCGCGCCGCGAGCAGCTCGTCCATGAGTTGCAACGAGTGCACGAGCGTCTGGGCGCCCCGGCACAGACGACGTCGGGTTTCAGCGATCCGGCATTCATGGCGGAGTACGCGTTGAACAGGTTGAATCCGGCGAATTGGCAGCTTCGACCGGTTACTGCTCAGGACGGCTCGGCGCGCCAGGGTTGGGTGTACCTCTCGCCCGAATCCGAACAGCAAACGCTCCTCCGGCTTGCAGACGAATCGCAACCGGGCAGCGCCAGTCTGGACATGACCCTAGCGATCGGAAGCGCGGTCGATGATCCGGCGCGTTCCTCGCCGGCCTTCGCGCAGACAGCCACGGATTGGGCGCAGCGTGCGGCGACGGATGAGTCGGGCGACAACGCGGAGATGCAGCACCGCGCGATCCTCGGCGCAGCCCTGCTGTGCATGCGCGATGGCGCCGCCGCGTTTCGCATTCAGCACCGGCCGTGGGCGCTCACCATCTTTCGCGCCGAGCTCAATGGCGACGACGATCACAAGGCACACTTCCCCCAGGTAAGCCTGCATTACAACGAGTTCGGGATGGCACTCGCCGGGCTCATCTTCGCCATCGAGCCGCCGCCTGCGATCGAAGGCTTGCGCGAGATCCTGCAACTGGCGGCGCGTGCAGATCTTGCCGCCGCGGAAGGTGCCGGAGCGGCGCTCGGGGCGCTCGCACGAATCGACGCACGTCTGCCGCGCGCGCTGCTACGGTGCGCCTTCGCGGGCTGCGTCTGGCCCGAAAAGCCCTACGGACTTGCCGATGCGGAAGTCGCCGCACGCGAGGCACGCCATCAACAACGCCGGGAAGATGCGGTCGTCGCGGAGCTTGCCTGGTTGACGGGCTCGGCGGCGGAGCCTGCATGGCCCGGCTTTCCGCTTGAAGCGATCCGCCGCCGCAAGCAGCGCCGGCTGCGGATCCCGGGCCCGAGATCGTTCGAGGAGGACGAGCCGCCTGATCCGCCACCACGCGAGATCTATGTCGCGCACCAGACTGCATCACACTGGTTGCACGAAATTACGCGCCGCGCAGATCCCCCCGCCGAACCCTGGCTGCTCAATCTCGTGCGTGCCTATGCGCCCTGGACCGCCTCGATCAACGGACAGGGGCTCGAGGCGCATGAGGAAATCTCCGACCGGCCGCAGGAGTGGAATGAGATCTACCTGGATCTGCTGGCCCGTACGCTCGGATCGCTCACGGATACCGAGATCGAGACGCTTGCGCTCGCACCAATCGCCTCACTTCCGGATGAATCCTTTCACGACGTCACGACGGTCTTCGTCAAGGCGCTCGACTTGTATTTCTTCGCCGAGCATCGCGTGAGGCAATCCACCGCCGTTTTAGTTCGCGTCAAGCTCATCGAGCGCGTGCAGCGCTCCGGGGGCTGGTATCGAATCCGGGGCGATGCGACTGGGTTTACCGAAGTCCATATCGGGCCCTGCATCGCCGCGCTGCTGTTTCACCGGACGCTGCCCCTGCAGAGAATCTTCCAGTGCTATCTCGGTGAACAGCATACCGAAGCAGCCACGGCGCTGTTGCCGACTGTGCAGCCGCTGATCGAAAACGCACCTTCGCTGTTCATGGCGATACTCACGCTCAACCTCCTCGAGGTGTCCCCGCGCGCCGCGCACCTGGCCTTCTTCCGGCGCGCCTCTGAAATCTGGCTTGCCACATTCCCGGACAATAAGCTCTTCTGGGTGGAACATGGCGTCGGGGAGCGCATGGCGGGCTGGATCGAAGCCGTGCTCGCGAAGGAGCCTGCGGCGCTCACGCAGGATGTGGCCGTGCTCGAAAGTCTCCAGGGGCTTCTCGCACGCCTCGTCGTGCTGGGTGTAGCCGAGGCGGGTCGCGCGGAGGAGCTGCTGGTTCGAGCCGGACGGGAAGCGAGCGGCCCAAGCGCCCGCCAAGGCGGCTGATCAGGTCGCGGCGAGTGCCACGACGCGTTTTCCCACGCGTGCACGGCGCCGTCGCGGCCGTACCGGCGGGCTTGCCGCGGGCGTACGCACGCGCACGGCGCCTCGCGCTTTTTGCAGCGCTGCTGCCGCACGCACCTGCGCCTGGGCGCTCTCGTTCGATAGAACCCGGATGGTCTCCAGAAGCGCTGCGCACGCAGGCCCCGTGACATCGAGGAGATCAGAGAGTGTCTCGCTGAGCCACTTGCGGCTGTCCGGGTGAAGGAGGGCTGCGGCGCCCCCCACGATGATGAGCGCCTGCACCGGCGGCGGCAGGGCGGCAAACCAACGGACGACGTTGCGGATGAGATCCACCAGTGCCAGCAGAGCCGCAGCGGGCAGGATGGTACCGAAGGTGCGCAGGCTCACCGTCGTCACGATTGCGCGCGCGAAATCTCGCGTGGTCAGGAGAAATTCGTGTTTCAGCGCGTGGCCACCCAGCGCCCGAATGTGGTGGTCTTCGCTCAGGATGCCGTCCGCATCGACCTTGCATTCGAGTATCACGTAAGGCACGTCTTTCCGGTCGCAACAGTTCTTGGACGCTGCGACGCTCAGCGACTCGTCCCATTTCAGAAGCGGGCGCAACTCAAGCCAATGACGGCTTAAACGCTCTGCCGACAGGCCGCGCTTGGCAGCGGCCTGCGCGATCGCGGAAGGCATTTCGGTATCGAGCCAGCGCGGCGCGTGCACTTCGAGGATCGTCGAACGAATGAGCTCTTCCAGCGCGGTCGGACCACGATCGGGATGCCGTTCGCGGTACATGAGGGCCTGCAGCATGCTGTTCGCATCGAGGATGACCCGAAACTGCGCAAGCTCCGCGAGCAGGTGACGCAATACCGGGAACTGGCTCAGCAGTTGCCGCAGCTGACCAATCAATCCGGTGTCGATTCGAATCTGCGGCGCGGTGGTGTGCTGGCGTTCCATGCAGAGCATTTCACGCCTTTTTCGTCCGGCCTTCAATCATTGCCGGCAAGGGAGGGGAGTGCCGATGTGTGCCGAAGTAAACAGCACCCGAACACGCTACCCTTGTTCTCACAACAACTCGTTCAGGAAATGTGGATGGCTGCACATTCGAACCGCAAGCGCGTTGCCGTTCTATTCCTCATCGCGCAGATCCGCCGCCCTCGAAGATCACATCCGAAGTTCGTGACGCGGGTGGCACCATGAGCACCCCGTCGTGGATGGATGTGGCTGCCAGCCTCGAGCGCGAGATCAACGCGGTCATGGAGCAGGCGTGGCCTCACGACTGGAACGAGGATTTCCTCACCCGTAGCCTTCTGCGGCAGATTCATGGGCATCTGCGAAGCCGCCCATATCTCTACGGCAGCGAGCCGGTGCGTGTCAGCATGGAGTGCTACAAGCTCACAGGAAAGCACGAGACCGCTTTCGGAGACATCGGCCTGCTGGTTACGGTGGCCCACAAAGGCGCGAAACCCATCACCGGGGCGGCGTACCTGGAGGCCAAACGACGCAAGGAGCGCACGACGCAGTTTCCCGAAATCCGCTGGCCGCAGGTGAAGCGCATTCTGAAGCACGCGCCGAAAGCATCACTGCTGCTGTATGACTACGAGCATTCGACCCAGTTCGTGGGCACCTACGGCTACGTGCCGTGGGGGTATCAGGTCCCGCCGCCGTCGGCGCCGGTCGAGTTCCACCCCGTCACGAAAGTGCGTGCGGTCGCGCTCGACACGGCTTTGGCCACGCAAGCCAAGGACACGCAGCTATATCTCTACGGAGTGCCGCTCTCGATTCAACTCGTGGGCCGCTACTTCTGCGGCCTCGATCTGGACTTCTCCGAGAGGTGCGTGAAGTCCCTTGCCGGGTTCGGGGGAAAGTTCCGCACGCGGCGACTGGTCGTCGTGCGCGTCATCGAAGGTCACGAAGACGCTCCCTCGCCGGCGGTCAATCCGAGCGTCTATACGCGCGAGGAAGAATAGGGGCCGCGGCGGTAACCTCGCGCCGTCGGGCAGGGGCTCCTTAGGCCGCTTTGGCGCCCGAGGCGCTGTTCGTGGTGGCTTGCGGAGTCGCGGGTCCCACAAGCTTGGGCTGCGGGTCACGGCGGTTCGGCCGCGGTCGCCTTGGGTTCTTCGCTTTCGCCTTCCTTCATGGCCTGCTTCAACCCGCGGACCGCGCCTCCGAGGTCCGATCCAAGTGTCTTCAGCTTCTTGCCGCCAAATACGACCAGGGCGATGACAAGAATGATGAGCCGATGACGGGGTGCGAAGAGATCCGCCACAGAAATGCGTTCGGCCCCACGATCATCAGAATGCAGAACTCCATAGGTGTATCGGGGATGAAAGCCGTTCCGCGAACCGCCCACAGAAGGAATAGCGGTGCGCAGTTACTCAGCACCATCAGAAGACCTGCGAGGTTGAATCCTTCTGGGCGCACGGGCGATGCAGGAGGCATCAGGAGGCCGAACTAACTTGTCCGGAGTCGGTGCGCAATCCATTCCCTATACGCCGTCGACAAGTCTCCCTCACGTCTCTTCTGCGTTCAAACAGCCTCCCAGAAGTGACTTTGCGACAGGTCACGCGCTGCCGCGTGCTTATGCGCATTTGATCACATTCGGAAGACAGGCTACCTATGGCGGTGGGACTTTTTCTCGCCACCGCGTAGGAAATCGGCGGCCAGCTCCACTTCCGCGCAGGTGCCGTCCTCGCAGTTCAGGGTTGCAGTGACGCGGGTGCTCGGGAGGATCTGACCAATCCGACCGCCGGCGCGTCGGTTGACCTCGTCCTTGGAGATGAGGCGGATGCGCTTCAACTCACTCGCTGAGAACGGAATGTAGTGGTGCATGATCCACACAAACCTTCCATTCGCGAGCTGAAATTCCCCGATCAGTTCCACGTCGCCGCCGCCGGCTCGCTGGGGCACTAGGCCAGTATGCGATGGCGGCCCCGAAACGATCGAAACCTCAGATGCCTGTCGCGGTGGCGGTGGTTTTAGCCAGTGCGTGTCCTCCGATTCTTTTGCGGTGAACCGTCGCAGCTCGCATTCGGGAATGCGGAAGCGAAATTCGATGAAGTAGTCCGGTGCGAACTCGAGTCCCGGCCAAATCGCGTGCGCACGCTCCTGTACCGATGATGGAAGACCGTGCTTTTCTGCGTAATGAGTCGTGTAGCCTCCGTAGCGCAGCGTCGTAGGTTTCTCGGGAGACCGCGGGTAGTGGATCGTTACCTTTCGCCAATGCGCAATTGATCGATGAGCCGCGTAGATGTCTGCGTCTCCGAACCAGATGCGCCAGGTGCTAGAGCGCCGACCTTCTGGTGTTCCGACAGCTACACGAAGTGCGTCATCCGCCATCGCGTGCGCCGGGGTTGCTGCTGTGACGTTGTCTTTTTCCATCTTTTTATTCCGGAGCACTTAAGATATTCGGCGAAGGGTGGATCGGCGAGGACCGGCCCGGTCGTCACAAAAAGCTAGGAGACACTCTCGAGTTCGGCTTTCTTCCCCGCACTCGACGAGTATGCGAAAATTTGTCTGTCCTCGTGGCGTGCGCCGTGCTTGGGCTGGATATCAGTGCTGGGCCGACGGTCGCAGGCAACGTTCGCGGCGCTGTCGCCGTGATCGGGCAGGTCGGAGCTGAGCTCCCTCCTGGCGGGGTCC
>Ga0182742_1001340_pt1 | contig 32059 bp, 33 predicted proteins | sample eDN5th37CBELigMG_FD_128880 | JGI IMG/M metagenome (GOLD analysis project Ga0182742, IMG submission 128880) | Enriched Miracle-Growth compost microbial communities from Emeryville, California, USA - eDNA 5th pass 37_C BE-Lig MG (version 2)... ... | reverse complement strand
GTCTAATTGTAAATAAATTTCCAAATGGATGGAGCCACCTTTGTTGGGTATTTACTTTTTTGGCTCTAAATAGAGAATATAATTAAACTGAAAATTACGAAATTATTTATGCAACACTTGTGCTTATTCTTATATAATATTTTTTGTAAGAAAACTTAACATAATCTTCACAAATGCCGATAAAAAGAATGAAGAATTTTGTCGATTGTTAAAAACAATCACCGAGTTAGGGGGAGTAGTATGTTAAGAAGGGTAAAATGGTCAAACATCAAGATTGGTGGAAAGTACATGGTGATCTTCTCTTTTATGACCATTGCTTTTATCATTTCTGTAGTAGTTACAGGGATTTTTATTAAAGATACGAGCGAAAAAATGGAAGATACAGTGACGAGAAATCAAGTAGCTGTAGATGCTGGAAACTTGGTAACTCTTTACCATGAAAAGTACTTATTAGTTCCGGAGTACATTCTATTGTCTGATGAAACCAAGTTGAATGTGTATTTGGATCATAGTCAAGAGTTTGTCAGTATCGCTAAAAGAATAAAGAAAAATCTAACTACCAATCAATTGGAAACGTTTAATCAGCTCATAGAGAACAATCATAAACTCGACGAGTATTTCTTTAGTACAATCGTACCAAAAGTACAACAAATTAATACAGAAGAGTTTGCGACATTAGAAAGTGAAGCAAGAGAATTAAAAAATGAAACCATTAAATTGGGATATGAGTTAAAAGATTCAGCGACAAAAATTAGTGAAGCTGACTTAGCATCCGCACAAAGTCAACTGGAAAGACTGTATCTTATTCTTATTCTTTCATCATTTGGATCAATCATTCTTTCTTTTATCATGATTTTTATTCTTAGCCGCAGAATCAAGAGAAATCTGGAAGAAATCGTTGTACAAAGTAACGAGATTGCTAGTGGCAGACTGAACAATGAGAAATTAACATACAGTGGAAACGATGAAATTGGACAACTCTCTCATTCTATTAATGAAATGGCAACAAGCTTACGAGGAATGATTTCCGAAATCTCAACTTTATCAGCTGAAGTGGACAAACAAAGTGTTACGTTGTTTGAGTCATCTGAGGAAGTAAAGCTGGGTAGCGAACAAGTTTCTATAACGATTGAAGAAATGGCGAAGGGCGCAAGTTCACAAGCGGATAATGCAGCGAATATTGCGTCAAAAACGAAGGAATTTAACGAAGAAATCGTACAATCTAACTCACAAGGGGAAAGATTAGTAGAATTTTCTGGTCAAGTGTTAGATGTGGCCGTTCGCGGGGACAATCAAATGAAAGAATCACTACAACAAATGAAAAAAATTAATCATGTGGTAAGTGAATCTGTTCACCAAGTGAAGAATTTAGAAAGCAAAACACAATCAATTACAGAAATCGTCCATGTGATCAAGTCCATTGCCGACCAAACCAACTTGCTTGCTTTAAATGCCTCCATTGAAGCGGCCAGAGCTGGAGAAGCAGGAAAAAGCTTTGCTGTTGTAGCAACGGAAGTAAGAAAATTAGCCGAAGAGGTTTCGCGTTCAGTCGAAGGGATCGCATCCATTGTTTTCAGCATAAAAGAAGAAACATCAAAAATTGCTGAAAATTTAAACGAAGGATACGGTGAGGTAAATAAAGGAACCGTACAAATTGAACTAACCGGCCAACAATTTGCAGACATTAAGGAAAAAGTAGAACATATGTCTATTGGCATAAAAACGATTTCAGAAAGTTTTAATAAAGTTCAACAATCAAGTCAATCCATGAGTGAGAATATCGAGCATATTGCTGCCGTTTCAGAAGAAACCGCCGCTGGTTCGGAAGAGATATCAGCTGCAGTTCTTCAACAAAACCAATCACTTGACAATATTTCTGTAAGTGCCAAAATGCTTACAAGCATGGTAGAAAGAATGAACAATTTGATCAAAAAATTTGAACTATAAAGGCTCAAAAGGAAGGAGGATATATATGAAAAATATTCCAAAGATGTCTCTCACAAGCTTGTTTCTAATTATCGTTATGATCGTTACAGCTGGTTGTTCCTCGACAGAGAAAGCATCAAGCACTAACGACTCAAAATTAATCACTGATGAATCAAAACCATATGTCGGATTTTTATTAGATACGCTAAAAGACGAAAGATGGTACAAAGATAAAGCACTGTTTGAAGAAGAAATTAAAAAGTTGGGCGGGCAAGTAAAAACACTAGCCGCCAACGGATTGGATGAAGTTCAAATTAAACAAGCCCAATTATTAATTGAGGAGGGAGTAGATGTATTAGTCGTCGTTCCTCATGATGCAGTGATTTCAGCTGAAATCGTAGAAATTGCCCATGAAGCAGATGTAAAGGTGGTTTCTTACGATCGATTGATAAAAAATGCCGAAGTAGATTACTATATTTCCTTTGATAATGAAAAAGTAGGGGAAATACAAGCTACGGAAATTTTAAAGAAAGCACCTAACGGAAATTTCGCTTATATCGGTGGAGCAGAATCCGACAACAATGCGATCCTTTTCCGTCAAGGAGCTATGAATGTATTAAAGCCTTTAATCGATAATGGAACCGTGAAGCTCGTTCATGACCAATATACAGATGATTGGAACCCAGACATTGCAAAAGAAAATATGAAAACGGCACTAAGTAAAAATGGAAATGCTATTAACGCGGTTATTGCTGCAAATGACGGAACGGCTGGTGGAGTAATTGAGTCATTAGCAGGCGTTGGTTTAGCTGGTACCGTTCCTGTTTCTGGTCAGGACGCCGAGCTTGAAGGAGTTCGCCGTGTTGTTCAAGGATTACAAACGATGACCGTATATAAACCGATTAACCTATTAGCGATAAAGTCTGCCGAAATGGCGATGATGGTAGCAAAGGGAGAAGAAGTAAAGACCGACAAGCAAATTAACAATGGAAAAATTGATGTCCCAGCTGTCTTCTTAAATCCAATTGCCATCACAAAAGAAAACGTTCGTGATACCGTGATTAAAGATGGATACTTGAACGAGGCAGATGTGTTTAAATAAATCAAAAGTACAGGGGACCAACAGATTTACAGTTGGTCCTTTTTTCGTAAAATGTTATTATTTTTGTGAAAGAATAGTATGTCCGAAAATATAAGTTATACATTTTTTATTATGATTAAATATTGACACTTTAATTTCAACCCATTATAGTCTATTATCATTGGCTCGGTACACCTACGGATAATAAGCAGGAATTTTATATGAATCAATTCAACTATAGGGACTAGGATGCTCTAACATATTGCTAGCAATGTGTATAGGTACCCCTAGCATTTTTCTATACTAGCTTTTTTATCCAGAAAGGGGAGGGAGATGAACTTAGCTTCCGTTAAACAAATGGTTCACCGTTATTCACATACATGCACTCATCGTGAATACTTAATACTTGCTTTTCCATTGATTTTATCTGGAGTATCAACTCCTTTACTAGGGGTGGTAGATACCGCCGTCGTTGGGAGAATCCAAGACCCAACAGCGTTAGGAGGGGTGGCAATTGCTGCCGTTATTTTTAATACGATGTACTGGCTTCTCGGCTTTTTACGTGTGACGACAAGTGGGTTCACGTCTCAAGCTGATGGAGCAAAAAATGAAGAAGGCATTATGCTTGCCCTTTATCGCCCGGTGATTATTGCCATACTGATGGGATTGCTATTTATCCTTTTTCAAAAGCCCATCATCCATCTTTCCCTCTTATTGATGGGAGGGAATTCAGCAACAAATGCTCTTGCTGAAACCTACTTTCTTATTCGTATCTGGGGAGCACCATTTATTCTACTAAGCTATGTAACCATTGGTTGGTTAGTCGGATTAGGCAAAGTAAAAATGCCGTTATTCCTACAAATTGGTATGAATCTATTAAACATCGTGCTTGATATTGTCTTTGTATTGGGCTTACATATGGGTGTTGCAGGCGTGGCCTATGCTACATTAATTGCTGAAGTGTCCTCCGTTATAGTTGGAATGTTCCTTATTTTTCAAACAAACAAAAGTCGTTTCTTTATTCCTTCGTTTCGTGCATTAATCAAGAAAGATACATTAGTTCAAATGTTTCTTGTTAATCGCGATCATTTTCTCCGAACATTATGTTTGGTTACAATGACTGGAATACTCACCTCAAAAGGAGCAAGTATGGGTGAGCTCACCTTAGCTGCAAATGCGATCCTTTTACAAATTCAGTACGTAATGGCCTATCTATTTGGCGGATTCGCTAATGCCTCAAGCATTTTAGTGGGAAGAGCGTTTGGAGGAAAAAACACTTCTCTATATTTTCGAGCCTTGTCGCTTTCTGCAACCTGGGGAATTACCACAGCTATTCTTTTATCCTTTTTGACCATCCTGTTTGGAGACTTTATCGTGTCATTATTCACGACTATTCATGAGGTAAGAGAAACCACTCATGTATTCTTATTTTGGATGTTATTATTTCCCCTTGTCGGATTTTGGGGATTACAACTAGAAGGTATTTTTTCCGGTGCAACGGACGCGAAATCAGTAAGAAATTCTATTTTTATTGCATTACTTGTATTTTTAGCAGCCATTATAGGTCTTGTACCTGTTTTTGGGAACCACGGAGTATGGATGGCGTTTATCTTATTTAGTCTATCTCGAAGCTTCTTTTTATCACTATATGTCAAAAAACTAACTAATCGATTAGTCGGATAAGGAAATTTGCAGAGAAATGTCATAACCTGCGCTTGCCTAGGAAATACCATGATTTCCTAGGTTTTTTTTCTAGAATAGTTCTTAAGAATTAGGTATTTAGTTTTATTTTTTATACAATTCTTACACTTCCTTTACAATTGCTTAATATTCCTTTGCCATAATGAAGGGGACAACGGGTGAAGGATGTGTAGGGATTGAAGTCTATTGATAAATGGGTTAATAAAATTAAGAATACAAAATGGCGGTTGCCAATCATAAAAATACCATTTCAATCACAAAGTATTCGAAAAAAAATCATGCTTAGCTTCGGGCTCGTGTTACTAGTTTCTAGTGGACTAGCTATTTACTCCATGATCAATACCCAAAAGGCAAATGAATTAGCAAAATCACTTATTCTAAAAGAATCACAGCAATTAAACGCCTTACAAGATTTACGATTTTTCATGGCTGAGCGATTAAGACTCGTAAATGAGTACATGCTTGAAGGTTCTCCTCAGGCTAAGGAAAGCTTTGAAAACAATGTACACCTAAGTACCCAATTAGAAGATAGGTTATTGACTAACGTAGCTGGGAACAAAGATGAAGCTGCTGTAAAAAAGGTCATTTCCGACGGTTCCAAATGGAATGAGATGATGATGAAGGAAGCTTTCGACGTGTTTGATAACGGAGAGAAACGCCAAGCCTTACTCAATGTTGGATCTGAAAAGTTTAAAGCCGAACAAACAATGGCAAAATTAAAGGCTTTAGCAGATGAAAAAAATAAAAGTGTAGAACAGCTGGGAGAAGAAATCATTTCAAATGGAAATCAAGTTCAACTTTGGACAATGATCTTTACATTCATCGTTATTTGTATTTCCGTAATAGTTGCCATCGTATTGATGAATTCTATTCATGGCCCGATCCGTCGTTTATCAGAGAGAATTCAAGTAGTTGCAGAAGGTGATTTTAGTCACGCAGATATGAAGGTTACATCAAATGATGAAATTGGTGAGCTAACTACTACTTTCAACCGGATGGTAAAAGAATTGCGAGCCTTAATTTCCCAAGCATATGAGACAACCACCCAGGTTTCTGCCTCTGCGGAGGATTTAACAGCAAGCACGGAGGAAACCGCACAAGGGTCAGAAAGTATTACTTTTTCCATTCAAGAGGTTGCTGCTGCCTCTCAAAAACAACTAGATAGTGTAAATGAAACCATACATACAATGAACACATTGGCTTCGATTCAAGAAACTCTCACTTTTTCATCAGAAAAACTGGAAGCTTCAGCTAATATGGTCGATGGAGTGTCTAAAAACGGAAACAAGGTCGTAGAGAATGCAATAAAGCAAATGTCACATATACATGACTCTGTAATTGAAGTGGCAGGAGTGATTGGTAACCTTGGAAGACAAACAAAGGAAATCAGTCAAATAACCAAAGTGATCACTGGTATTGCAGATCAAACGAACTTACTCGCTTTAAATGCTGCGATTGAAGCAGCACGAGCCGGGGAGCACGGGAAAGGTTTTTCTGTGGTTGCTGATGAGGTCCGGAAACTTGCCGTACAGTCAAAGAACTCTTCTAACGAAATAATAGATCTTATTTTGAAAATCCAAACCGGTACAAATCAAGCCGTAAAAGCAATGGAAAAAAATACGCTTGAAGTAGAAAATGGGTCAATCGCTGTAAATGAAGCGGGAAGATCTTTTATACAAATCACTGACTCTATCACAGACATTCGTAAAACGATTCAGTCTATTCATCAATATGTCCAAAAAATGACGGAAAGTTCCAAATGTGTAACTGCCAATATCGAAGTGCTAACAGAAATTGCAAAGGTAAATTCGAACTCCTCTTATGCGGTTGCTGCATCTGCTGAGGCACAGTTGGCAACGATGGAGGAAATCGCTTCTTCTGTTCAGACAGTCAATGAAATGGCGATTAACTTAAAAGAAGTTTTAAGGAAATTTACGATTTAATCAGCTTCCTCCTGTTGGTACAGGGGGAACTTTTTTTACTTTTTAAATAATTTATAGTTGCGTTATGAAAAACCTTCCACTATGATGTAAATATAGTTTCATAGGAAATCTACTAGGGGGGCCCGTATGTTCGGGCTGAGAGAAAACAATTCAGTTTTCGACTCTTGGAACCTGATCTGGCTCATACCAGCGGAGGGAAGTAGTTACTGCGAAGATAAATGTTTATTGTTTCGTAACTATGCCAGGTTCTATAAGAATCTGGCTTTTTTTGTCTTGAAATCGTTTTGCTAATATGAAAGGAGCAGGGAAAAATGAGTCATGAATTTTTAACATTAATTGATAGAGTAAGAGAGCAATCACCGTTAGTTCATAATATGACGAATGTAGTAGTAACTAATTTTGTTGCTAATGGATTGTTAGCTCTTGGCGCTTCACCAGTGATGGCTTATGCCAAAGAAGAAGTAGCTGACATGGTAAACATCGCGAATTCCCTTGTGCTCAATATCGGCACATTAAGGGAACCTGAAGTAGAAGCGATGATCATTGCTGGTCAAGCGGCGAATGAAAAAGGCGTTCCAGTCGTCCTTGACCCAGTTGGAGCTGGTGCAACACCATACCGCACAAATACTGTAAAACGACTTCTATCTGAAGTTAACATTAGCCTATTACGCGGAAATGCTGCAGAGGTAGCCAACGTAATAGGAGAAGAATGGCAAACACGCGGTGTGGATTCTGGTACAGGTGAAGGGAATATCACAGACCTTGCTCGAATGGCAGCTCAAAAATTACATATGACCGTTGTGGTTACCGGAAAAGACGATGTTGTTTCTAATGGAGAAGAATCGATTATTATTTCAAACGGGCATCCACTTCTAACAAAAGTAACTGGAACTGGTTGCTTATTTTCATCTGTCGTAGGAGCGTTTGCAAGTGTAGAAACCAATTATTTACTCGCAGCGGCAGGAGCATCAGCCTTTTATGGTGCAGTTGCTGAGCGTGCGATTTTAGCGACAGGTGACCAACATGTTGGCACTTTTCAGATGGAATTTCTTAATCAACTCATGCTCACTTCATCCTCTGATGTGGTAGACCTCGCCAAAGTCAGCATTGCAGAAGTAACATCCATATGAGGGAGCAAAAAGAAATGGATTTTCTAAAACTGTATTTTATTTTGGGCAGTCAAGACTGCTTGAATCGAACACCTGAAGAAACGTTAGCTCTAGCCATTGAAGGTGGAATTACTTGCTTTCAATATCGAGAAAAAGGGAGAAGCACTCTCGGAGAAATTGAGAAGTACGAGCTTGGAAAAAAACTGCGAGAACTCTGCGGGACACATAGTATCCCATTTATCGTCAATGATGATCTACCACTGGCTATCGCTCTTGATGCTGATGGAGTACATGTTGGCCAGGATGATGAAAATGCAAAATATGTGAGGGAGACAATAGGTCCTAACAAAATTCTTGGTGTATCCACACACACGGTTGAAGAGGGACTTCAGGCCGTTCTAAACGGAGCTGATTACTTAGGAATTGGGCCGATGTATCCTACCATTTCAAAAGCGGATACCGAAAAGCAACAAAGCTTAGATATCTTCACTGAATTTCGTCATGCAGGAATTTCTTTGCCTCTTGTTGCGATTGGTGGAATGAATTCTACCAACGGAGAAACCGTTATGAAATCAGGAGCTAATGGCCTCGCAATCATTTCCGATATTTGTCGAGCCAGTCATATCCAAGAGCATACCAAGCTTTTACGTAGATTAGTTGATGAATTTTAGGTAAGGAGAGGTTATTCGTTATGGTAAAAAAGGCATTAACCATCGCAGGGTCAGATAGTGGTGGAGGGGCTGGTATACAGGCTGATTTGAAGACATTTCAAGAACTTGATGTATACGGAATGTCTGTGATAACAGCCGTAACTGCACAAAACACAACAGGCGTACAAGGTGTCTATAAGGTTCCTTTGGAAGGGATTCAAGAACAACTTCAATCGATTGCTGAAGATTTGCGTCCAGATGCGATTAAAACCGGAATGTTATTTAACAGTGATACCATTGATGCGGTTTCGAGATTTATAGAATTTTATGAAATGAAACATGTCGTCGTAGATCCCGTGATGATTGCAAAAGGGGGAGCATCACTTTTACAAAACGAAGCGGTTAAAGCTTTAAAAGAAAAATTACTTCCACTTGCGATGATCGTGACACCAAATATTCCAGAAGCAGAGGTGCTTACAGGAATAAAAATTGTGACAATGGATGACCGAAAACAAGTTGCTAAATTGCTCCATATCATGGGTGCAAAAACTGTCATGATCAAAGGCGGACATGATCAGGGTAGGGAAGAAATGATTGATCTTTTATATGACGGTCAACAATTTCACACCTTTAGTTCGAATCGGATTCCCACAAAAAATACTCATGGCACAGGCTGTACCTTTTCAGCTGCCATAACCGCACAACTCGCAAAAGGGAGCTCCGTTGTTCAAGCGGTGAAAGTGGCAAAAGACTTTATTCAGGCAGCCATCGAAGAAGATTTACACATCGGATCCGGCCACGGCCCAACCAATCATTGGGCATACAAACGAAACAAAGTTAAAATCGCAATCAAATAAAATAAAAAATTAGCTAGGGGTGCCTAAAAGCTGAGAGGAATCTTTCCAACCCTTGAACCTGATTTGGTTAGAACCAACGTAGGGAAGCAATCATTTTACATGAGCTCTATTATGAGGAAAAGCTTTATGTAAGAATGTGAAGGCTTGCCAAAATTGGTAAGTCTTTTTTATATTTCCAAAATGAACCAATAGGAGGAACCACAATGACCGACTTATTAACGATTGGGAACACGCAGCTACATAACCGACTACTAACAGGAACTGGAAAATTTTATAATCACAAGCTAATGAAAGAAGCACTAACCCAATCCGGTTCACAAGTCGTCACAGTCGCTTTAAGACGAGTAGACCTGAATGCTACTGGAGAAGAAAACATCTTAGAAGACATTCCTAAAGACATGATTCTACTTCCGAATACGTCGGGAGCAAGAACTGCGGACGAAGCCGTTCGAATTGCCCGTCTTGCAAGAGCAGCCGGCATGGGGAACTGGATTAAAATTGAGGTCATTTCCGACCAAAAGTACTTGCTTCCTGACAATTACGAAACAGTTAAGGCAACTGATATCTTAGCGAATGAAGGGTTTATCGTTCTACCTTATATGAGCCCAGACTTAATGGCAGCAAAAGCGATGCAAAATGCTGGAGCAGCAGCAATTATGCCACTTGGTTCTCCTATCGGTTCAAATCGAGGTATTCGCACGAAGGAATTGATCCAAATTTTGATAGAAGAGATGGAGCTTCCAATCATTGTTGATGCAGGAATCGGAAAGCCATCTGAAGCAGCGGAAGCGATGGAAATGGGAGCAGCCGCTGTACTGGTAAACACAGCCATTGCTACAGCTAAGGATCCCGTTGAAATGGCCATTGCATTCGACTTAGCAGTCAAGGCTGGAAGGAAAGCTTACTCGAGTGGAGTAGGACCAACAACAACGACAGCACAAGCGTCATCTCCATTAACAGGATTTTTAGGGTAGGTGAGTGGAATGTCATTTTATGATGAGTATGTAAAAGTAAAACATTATCCATTTGACGACTTTTTTTCTACCATCACAACTCAAGATGTAAGAAGGGTTTTGCAAAAAGAGAGACTTCATACAGAAGATTTCTTGATTCTTTTATCTCCAGCTGCTGAAAATTGTCTAGAAGAAATGGCACAAAAGGCACATCAACGTACCGTACAGCATTTTGGCCGTACGATTCAATTATACGCACCACTGTATTTAACCGATTATTGTGTGAACAAATGTACGTACTGCAGCTTTAGTATTGATAATGATTTTCCACGTAGAAAATTGACCCTGGCTGAAATTGAAGAAGAATCAAAGGCACTTGTCAAAATGGGATTACGACATATTATCTTGCTAACGGGAGAATCTCGCCTCCATTCCTCGGTTGATTATTTGTGTGAAACGATTGATGTGATGAAAAAGTATTTTTCTTCTTTATCCATTGAGATACAGCCATTAGATACGGAAGAGTACCAAACGCTCGTTGCCCATGGAATTGATGGATTAACGGTGTACCAAGAAGTGTACAACGAAGAAATCTATAAACAGCATCACTTAAAGGGACCGAAACGGAATTATCGCTATCGACTAGATGCACCCGAAAGAGGTGCCAAAGCTGGCATGAGATCCGTCAATATCGGAGCACTACTAGGAATGGATGAGTGGCGTAAGGAGGTCTTTTTCACAGGACTTCATGCTCATTACTTACAAAGAAATTATCTCGAAACGGATATTGCTCTATCCTTTCCTCGAATACGCCCAAACCTTGGTGGTTTCCAACCAAAGGTCGATGTATCTGATAAAAATTTAGTTCAAGCAATGCTGGCGTCTCGTTTATTTTTACCACGTGCAGGTATGACTCTATCAACACGAGAAAGCGCGGAACTAAGACGTCACTTGCTTCCATTGGGAGTGACCAAAATGTCTGCTGCCTCATCTACCGTTGTCGGGGGATATGCCAATAAAGAACATACACATAGTCAATTCGAAATTTCGGACAAAAGAAGTGTGGCAGAGGTAAAGGAATCACTGAGAGAACTTGGATATCAACCTGTCGTAAAAGATTGGGAAATACTAACACATTCATCTTAAGGAGAGTACAACATGCACTACGAAGATATCAAGCAAAGGATACTCACTTTTATTGAAAATGAAGAAAGAGATTCATTTGATTCATTAGCCTTACAGGTCTTCGCCTACCAATACGAAAATAATCGTATTTACCGGAAGTTTTGTCGATCAAGAAAGGTTCACCCATCAATGGTGCAATCCTATCAGCAAATTCCTCCTGTACCTGTTGGTGCTTTTAAGGAGGCGGTCATCGCTTGTACACCGAGTGAAGAAGCGGAGACGTATTTTCAAACAAGCGGAACGACCAGTGGAAAGCAAGGGAGAAATTATCACCGTGACTTAGAGGTGTGGACTGCTTCGATGAAGTCACATTTTGAAGAAAATATCATGAAAGATAAATGCCGTGTGAAAATGGCCATTCTATTTCCACATCCAAAGGAAATGCCCAATTCCTCTCTGTCACAGTATTTGTATACAGCCCTTCGAGACTACGGCACGGAGGAGAGTGTTTATATCGCCAGTAACGGGACCTATGATTTCGAAAAGCTCGTCTCATTCCTTGTAGAATCTGAACGCACAAACACCCCTGTATATTTGTTAGGGGCTACATTTTCCTTTATCCATTTTGTTGAGTACATGGAAGGCAAAAACCTTCGATTTCAACTACCAAAAGGAAGCCGGTTAATGGATACAGGAGGGTCTAAGGGTCGAGCCATCGAGATGCGTTCAGATCAATTTAAACAAATGGTAGCAGACGCGTTTAACTTACCCGTTGAAGATTGTGTGAATATGTATGGAATGACCGAGCTAAGCTCCCAGTTTTACGATCAAAGCGGAAGTGGGCAACAAAAAGCCCCTCATTGGGTTAGATCAGTAGTCATCAATCCGGAAAACGGTTTGTGTGTACAAGACGGTGAGCGGGGAATACTCGTTCATTATGATCTAGCAAACTTCCATTCGGTCCTTGGGGTTATGACGGAGGACTTAGGGATTTCAAAAAAAGGTGAATTTTACTTGTTAGGAAGAAGCGAAGGGGCAGAAGCAAAGGGCTGTTCCCTCGCCGTAGAGCAGTTTCGTAATGGAGTAAGCAAATGGAACTAAAAATTGGATTTGTCCCAAGCATGATCTCCCCATCTTATGAAGAACGAACGTTTGATTCTCTTACTCTTCTTGTACCAAAACTTACGAGTGAGGAACTGAAACAAGTTGTTTTACATCTAAAACAGCAACAAAGAAAACTGCAAGCTCGGAAAACGAATGACATTATTGACATCCTTGATCAGGCCATTCAACTCTGGCTTGACCCGAACTATCACTATCGAAAACTAGCGGAAGAACTTCTTCCAATTGTAACTGGGTATGACTCTGAAATGATACGTGTGTTTTTACATTCGTATTTACGTTCCTTTCGTAAAGAAAAGCTGCAAAGAATGGTCGAGGTGGATTTCCCTAATCCTTTTGTACTTGACGAGTTTCGTCCACGTTCATCAGGTGGCTTAACAAGAGCCTATGGACCCGAGCTCATTACGCATGTGTTTTCCGGAAATGTTCCTGCCTTGCCGTTATGGAGTTTAGTAAGTGGCCTTTTAGTTAAGTCTAGTACACTTGGGAAGCTCTCTTCCTCCGAGCCTTTGTTTCCCTGTCTTTTTGTTGAAACATTGAGAGAGATTGACAAGGACTTAGCGGAATCCATCAGCATCATTTGGTGGAAAGGTGGAGAAGAAGAATTAGAGCGTATAGCATTCTCTTCATCAGAGGCAGTGATTGCATATGGAAGCGAGAACTCCATTGATTCGATTAGAAAAAAAGTTCCATCTCACGTCAACCTACATGCACATGGACATAAATTGAGTGCTGGGTTTATTGCAAAAGACTGTTTACAGCGCGTTCTCGTAACCGAAACTGCTAGGAGGGCTGCAAAGGATGCTTCTCAATTTGATCAACAAGCCTGTCTTTCTCCTCATGTCTTTTTTGTAGAGGAAAAGGGGAATGTATCGGTACGGGAATTTGCTATTTTGCTAGCGCAGGAAATGAATAATTACGAGGTGAAAATGCCAAGGGCTAGATTAAGTGAACAGGAAAATCAAGCGATCATTCAGGCCCGTTCATCCTTTCAATTTCAAGCTTTTCAAACGAATGATATAACACTTTTCGAAAGCGAAGAAAGTACTTCTTGGACCGTTGTTTACGATAAGAAAACGACTTTGTTTCCGATCTCACCATTAAACCGCTTTGTGTATGTGATTCCCGTTCAGTCCATTGAAGATGTTCCTTGCTATCTACATGAAGTTCGAGGATTATTACAGACCTTTGGGGTCGCCTGCACGCCAAACCATTTTCGTTCCATCATAGAAGTGCTTGGCCAATGTGGAGTCAATCGAGTTACCTTTTTAGGCCGTATGGGAGAACCGGAACCTGGTTGGCATCATGATGGCAGACCTCATTTAGCCGATTTGGTTCGCTGGATCGACGTGGAGGCTAGCGTAGAAATTGAAATGGATGCGTATGATCCGAATCGAATTTAAGGAGAGAAGGGACATGCAGGCACCATATATACAATTAAAAGAGATTAGGCTTACTTTTGATAAAGATCAAAAGGATACAATCCGTCGATTTTCCCTCAATATTAAGGAAGGCGAATTTATCAGCATCGTTGGAAAAAGTGGCTGCGGAAAAACGAGTCTTTTACAAATGGTTGCAGGAATGCAAAAGCCTACCTCTGGATTGATTACAATAGGTGGACATGAGGTGAAAGAACCGGTTGATGAGCTTTCATACGTTTTTCAAAAACCTATTTTACTAGAATGGAAAACGATCTTGGAGAATGTCTTACTTCCATTACAGTTAAAGCGAAAATTGACAGAAAAAGATACGAAAAAGGCAAAGGAAATGCTAGATCGTGTTGGACTAACCGATGCGATTCATAAATTTCCATATGAGTGCTCGGGTGGAATGCAATCAAGAGTGGCAATCGTACGTGCCTTACTTGATAAGCCACAAATCCTTTTGATGGACGAACCATTTTCTGCACTAGATTCTTTTACAAGAGATCAATTGCATGTTCAACTTAATGAATTAATCGATACGTACAAACCAACCGTATTATTTGTCACTCATGATCTGCAAGAAGCATTTTTCCTGTCTGACCGAATTATTCTTCTAGGTGGGGAACCTGGAAGAATTCTTAAAGAGTATCAAGTACCGTTTACTCGACCACGGCAGAAGTCTATTTCATTCGATCAGTCTTTTTACAACTTTCAGCAAGATATGAATGAGAGGCTTCAATCATGAAGAAAATCTATCTATATTCGACTCTACTATTTATTTCCCTGCTTATTTTGTGGGAGATGATTGTAAAGGTGAAGAAAATATCACCGTTAATTTTACCTAAACCAACAACGATTGCAGATCATCTTTTCACTCTGTTACTGAGTGGGTATTTTACGCCACATATTTTCACAACCCTTGTTGAAATTATTAGTGGATTTTTTGTAGGTGCTCTTCTTGGAATCGGACTGGGCCTTTTGGTTGCACAGTCGAACACCCTTCGACTTGTCTTAAAGCCCTATATTATCGCAACACAGGCGATGCCAAAGGTCGCTCTAGCTCCGCTTCTCATTTTATGGTTTGGGTACGGATACACGCCAAAGATTTTGATTGTGGCATTAATCAGTTTCTTTCCTTTATTTGAGAGTACCATAACTGGCTTATTAGTAGTCGACAAAGACCGTTTAGCTCTTTTTCAGCTATTAAAAGCAAGCAAATGGCAAACCATGTGGAGACTGCAGATGCCGACCGCCATCCCTTACTTGCTTTCGGGTATGAGGGTGGCGGTTGTCCTTAGTGTGGTTGGAGCCGTTGTTAGTGAGTTTATTGGTGCGAATAAGGGATTGGGAGCGTTAATTATCGTGGCACAAGGAATGATGGATACGCCATTATTATTTTCAGCCTTTATCCTTTTAACAGCTATTGGCATCCTTTTGTACGCTTCGATATATGCCATCGAACATCTATTTTTAAGAAAATATACAACTTATCGGAGGAAAATTTCGTGAAATTCATTAAAGTAGTTCTACCAATTTTACTAGTTTTAACAGTCATCATAGCAGGCTGTTCAAAGGAAAGTAGTCAAGCAACGGAATCAGAAAATCAAAGGGAAACGATTCGAATGGCCTCATGGAGTAAACCAATTGTTGAACAAAGCAACTTATATGTGGCTGAGGATAAAGGTTTTTTTGAAAAAGAAAACCTTACATTTGAGTACATACCTGGTGCTGGTGGAGGAGATGCAGTTAAGAACATCCTGGCTGGAAATGCTGATATTGCTTTCGCAAACCTAGAGGCCGTATTGTTAGCTGTCGAAAAAGGTGAAAAATTGAAGATCATTTATAATATTTATCCTGAAAACGTATTTAACTTAGTTTCCTTAAAGGAAAGTAATATTCAATCCATAGAGGATTTAAAAGGAAAAAATGTCGGAGTATATAGCTTGGCTAGTGGGACCTATCAAAATTTACAAGTGCTTTTGCATGACGCAGGAGTGAAGGAAGAGGAAATGACGATAACGGCAACCGGCGTTCTTAATTTCGCCCCTTTGATGGAAGGGCAAGTAGCTGCTACCGCTGCTACAGATACCGGTTTGTATGATGCAAAGCAAAAGGGCTTAGGCGAAGTAAATATCATTGAAGTAAAAGATGTGCTAAATACTCCATCTGATGTGTTTGTTGTGACAGAAAAGGTATTTAACGAAAAGAAAGATCTTCTTATCCGCTTTCTTCAGGTCTATAAAGATAGCATAGAGTATACGATGGAGAACCCAGATGAGGCAGCTGATATAGCAACGAAGCATGCAGTGGACGGAACCAATATCACACGAAACAAAGAGATTATTGCGATTAGAAACCAAACTAGTGAGAACAACAACGGTCTGGGCATGTTCGACTTTACCGTTTTAAAAGAGGTTGAAGCGTCTTACGTAGAAATGGGCTTACTACAAAAAGCGGTTAATATAGAAGACCTTACCACAAATGAACTTGTTGAACAGCTGAAGTAAGGGGTGTTAATGTGAATCTCTCATTAGCAGGAAGGGTATGCATGATCACGGGTTCAAGCCGAGGCATTGGAGCTGCATTTGCTGAAAGCTTCGCCTCCGAAGGGTGTCATGTAGTAATTAATTATTTAAAAAATGCAGAAAAGGCAGAAATACTCGCGGAAAAATTACAAAAAGAATACGGAGTGGATTGTCTACCCATTCAAGCGGATGTGACGAATGAAAACGATGTAAAAAGATTGATAAGCATGGTAATTGAAGAGTTTGATCGGATTGATATTGTGGTTAATAATGCCCTCCAAAGCTACCTTTTTGATCCTACAGAGAGAAAATGGGCATGGGAAGTAGAGTGGGAAGACTATCAAAAACAAATCGATGGTTCCTTAAAGGGGACCTATCTCCTGAATAAATACGCAATACCGCATATGAAAGTTATGAACTTCGGTCGAATCATAAATATGACAACCAATTTATTATACCGCCCGATTGTACCTTACCATGACTACAACACAGCCAAGGGAGCGGTCATGACCTATTCTCAAAACCTAGCCGCTGACCTAGGAAGATTCGGTATTACCGTTAACTGTATTTCTCCAGGGCTTGTGTATCCGACAGAAGCAAGTAAACGAACAAAGGAGGAAGTGAAATCAGTCATTGTTGCTGAAACACCACTTGGGAGAATTGCCCGACCTGAAGATATTACAGGAACGGCCCTATATTTAGCTAGTAATTGGGCTCGATTTGTAACAGGTCAAACCATCATCGTTGACGGTGGATATACGATGAAATAAGGAGGGTATGATGAAAAAAGAATTGCATGTCATTTCAACAGGACAGCAAGAAAAAGCAGATGTGATTAAAATTGCCAGAAGCATTCATACGTATGTGGATTATATTCATTTACGGGAGAATCATCGGTCACCAGAAGAAATTCTTCACTTCATTCAAGGCATGAAAGAAGCAGATATTCCCCTTTCAAAGGTCATCCTAAATGGACCGTCAAGTGTGGCGTTAGCTGGAGGAGTAGCTGGAGTTCAACTTTCCCATAGAGGCGAAGATGTACTCAAAGTAAAAAAGAATTATCCAATGTTACGTGTTGGATGTTCGGTACATTCGCTTCGTGAAGCATTGGAAAAAGAAAAAAAGGGTGCCGACTTCTTACTATTCGGACATGTGTTCGAAAGTAATTCTAAGCCTGGACTCCGTCCTCGTGGTCTGCATGCATTACAGGAAATCACTGCTTACGTATCAATTCCTGTCATTGCAATTGGCGGAATGATTCCTTCGAATGTACAGGAGGTACTTACGGCAGGTGCTAGTGGAGTGGCTGTCTTATCGGGTATATTTGGAGCGAATGATCCCGAAAGAGCTGCCTTCAATTATCATAAGGAACTTGAGGTGATTGCAAAATGACCATTTACGTTAACGGTAAAGAAACATTATTAGGAACAGGAACCAATACTATTATGACACTCATTGAATATTTCGAACTAAATCCAAAGGTTGTTATTGTTGAACGCAATAAAGATATCGTTGCAAAAGAAAATTATGAGTCTACGATCCTTGAAAAAGGTGATCATATTGAACTCGTACATTTTGTTGGGGGAGGTTGATGATTTGAACGACCGATACTCGAGACAGGAACTTTTTTCACCAATTGGAAAAGAAGGTCAAAAGCAAATACAGCAATCACATGTATTAATTATTGGAGCAGGCGCACTAGGAACAGCACTTGCTGAATCTCTCACACGTGCAGGAATAGGGAAACTGACCATCGTTGATCGTGATTACGTCGAATGGAGCAATCTTCAACGCCAGCAGCTATATAGTGAATCAGACGCTCGTGATCGGATCCCTAAGGCTGCAGCCGCAAAAAAACGGCTGCAAGACATCAACTCTGACGTGGAAGTAGTATCACACGTGATGGATGTAAGCATCGAGGAGATGGAGCAGTTAATAGTAGGGGTTGATCTTATTTTAGATGCAACCGATAATTTTGACACGCGACTGCTTATCAATGATATGTCACAAAAAGCGAACATTCCATGGATTTATGGAGCATGTGTGGGGAGTTATGGGTTGTCTTTTACCATGATTCCAGGTAAAACTCCGTGTTTGCAGTGTTTATTAGATCGTATTCCTCTAGGTGGAATGACCTGTGATACAGCCGGAATCATTTCGCCCGCAGTTCAAATCGTCGTAGCACACCAAGTAACAGAAGCACTCAAGCTTCTTACTGGAAATCTAGCATCACTTAGAGGTTCCTTATATTCGTTTGATCTGTGGCTTAATTCATCGTCATCGATTTCAGTAGATAAAATGAAAAAAGATGATTGTCCGTCTTGTGGAAATACTCCACATTATCCGTATTTAGATAAAACCAACTCAACAAAAACAGCGGTGCTCTGTGGAAGAAATACCGTACAAATTCGACCAGCAACCAACACAAGCTTAAATCTTGAAACACTAGCTGATCGACTGAAACCCTACGGCCAAGTGAGTAAAAACCATTATTTACTATCACTGACGAAGGGAGAACACAGACTCGTATTTTTTACAGATGGACGTGTACTTATTCATGGAACAAAGGATATTGCAGAAGCAAAAAAATTGTACTATCAGTTTGTAGGATAAAAGGAGGGTCCTCGTTTTTAGAACAGGACCCCTTTAGCTATTCTTGTCCGGTCACAGTCACATTTCTAACCGAAAATTCCGTTTTCTTCTTCTCACTTGTTAATACAAATACATCTATTTGTGAGGAGTCACTCTCAAGTATAAAGTCTAGTTGTTTTAGGCTCCAGTTGCTTGTTAATGGGACTTCCAGTTCTTTTTCTTTTAAAAATTTGCCTCTAGCATCTGTTTCTTCAATTTTTAAAATGACCACATCTGACCCTTTGGCTTCCATTTGAAACAAGATGTTTTTGGTTTCAAGATCTTTAGGTGTTGAAACAAAACCTTCTCCGGCCTTCAATCCTTCTGTTTTAATGAGAAATTCACCTTTTTGCGCCTCTTGAACAGTAGCACCTACACCAAGTAACGGAAGGCTTGTCATTTCTTTCGCGGAAATACTTTGACTTTTTACCACAAAAGCCAGCAAGATTACCAAAAACACATGCATCGTTTTTTTCATCGTTTTTCCTCCTATTTGGTTACCATATCTAATTTACTGAGAGTTGCTGGACCTGCAATACCATCAGCTTTTAATTTATATTTCTTTTGAAACGCAATAACGGCATTTCTTGTTGCTGCATCATACACACCAAGTGAATTCCCTCTGTATACGCCATTTTTCTTTAACTTGTTTTGCATATCCACTACAGCCGCACCTTTTGAACCAGAACGTAAGGTAGGGTACTTTTTAACAGAGGTTGTTGCTGGTTTTGATACGGTAGCCACTTTGGTTGGGGCGATTACCGCATCAAGCTTGGATAAAGTTGCAGGTCCTGCGACACCGTCCGCTTTTAGCTTGTATTTTTTCTGAAAGGCAATGACCGCATTACGCGTACTTGTATCGTATTTACCATGCACACTTCCTTTATAAATTCCCGCTTTCTTTAGTTTATTTTGCATATCTGTAACCGCTGAGCCACTCGATCCCACTCGAAGAGTTGGATATTTCTTTGCTGGTGCTGCTACGATAGGAGCCGGTGCTCTTGGTGGAGCTACGGCTGGTTTTGGTGCAGGAGCAGGTGGAGGTACCGGTGTAGTTGGAACAGGAGCAGAGACAGCACCTGGTGTATTAGCAGCTGGTTGACTTGTTATTGGTTGCTGATTAGTAGGTTCGGTTTGCAAAACTTTTACTTTCAAAGCTTGTCCAATAAAGATGGAATCTGTTGTTAATTGGTTCCATGCTTTCAATTCATCAACGGTCATTTTATAAGTGGTCGCAACTTTCCAAAGTGTGTCGCCAGATTGAACGATATGTGTAACAGCAGAAGAAGGAGCCGTGCTTCCTGTTTGCTCCTTTGGCTGAGTTTCATTAACGGTAGAAACTTCTACTTGTCCATCATGTGCTAACCATGTACGATACGATTGCCAAATGGATGAGCTTTCTTGCCCTAAACTCCAACTTCCAGAGCCTTTTAAATTATATTTATGAATTAACTGTAACTTCGCTTTAATTGAATCATGATTTTCATACCAAATATGATATGTACCAGCAGTAAGAGTGTTGCCAGCAATGGTCATAGTTGGGGCTCCTGGTTTAATCGTAATGGTTGCTTTAGGGGATTGTGTCTTCTCATCGTAGGTCACCGTACCGCCGTATTTGGCGAGCATTTCATCAACGCGGTTGTTGGAAATCCCCGCTCCGCCAGTTGCTTCACCTTCTTTCCAGTATCGTCCATAAAAGGGAACTCCTAGAACAATTTTGTCAGGAGCAACTCCTTGATTCAAAGAGTATTGAATGGAGCGTTCCACCCAGCCATAACTTGCGACAGGGCCTTGAGGTCCTCCGGTATAGCTTTCATCATATGCCATAATCATTAAATAACTGGCATATTTCGCAAGCTCTTTGTAGTCATAAGACCCATGCCAGCCTTTGGTCCATCCGTTTGGGTTAGCAGCAACAGCTACTGAAATCTCCTTGTTTGCAGGAAGTTTTTCGCGCAACAAGCGAACCAAATCTGTGTAGGCTTCACGGTCGATATCTGTCACATTTTCAATATCCACCTGAACACCATCAAGATTATTTTTTACGATAAAGTCGGCAATTTGAGAAGATAATTTTTCACGGTTGCTAAGCGCCTGGCGTCCGAGAGTTCGGTCCCAATGATTACTTAAAAAGGGTACGACTTTAATTCCACGGGCATGCATTTGAGTAACAAAAGCTGGATCAAATTGAGAACTAATTTTGAGCGATCCATCGGCATTCAAATCAAAATAGCTTGGGGACACTTGATTTAAGTTTCCTTGTGTCTTATCCACTTGAGAAATATAAGAGTTTGTATTTCCAAAATATAAATAACTCATGTTAAAAGTCACTTCGTGAGCGGAAGCTCTTAATGAAGGGAAGTTAGCAAGAATCATGGCACCAGAAACAACAAGAACCCTTGCAATCTTTAAACCAGGGAATTGCTTTTTAACAAAACCTTTTGCTGAGTGCTGGAGAGTATCGTTTTCCTTGCCAAATTCCGTACTAAACTCAGTAATTAAACTCATTTTATCTATGTCCATATGTACAATAGCTATAAGCTGCCCGTCTTGTTCTTTTAGTTCAATTTGAGAAAATTCATACATTTTGTTGATCACTCCCTAGTGATAGTATGTTCTGTCTGCCAAGTAATCATGAAATTACATAACCGATAAAGGAAGGTTTCTTGGTAAAATGAAGACATTAAGAAGTTCATAAGGGGAGAGGAAAGAATGATCATTCGTAAAGCCATACTTGTTGATGCAAAGGGCATCGCAAAAGTTCATGTTGATAGCTGGCGAACCACTTATAAGCATATTTTTCCAGATGATTACCTACAATCATTAACGTATGAAAGTCGAGAAGAATTATGGAATGGGGTCATCCCTAACGGACATGTATATGTCGCTGAAAATTATCAAGGGGAGATTGTTGGTTTTTCTTCAGGTGGAAAAGAAAGAACAGGAGACTACCCCGGGTATGAGGGAGAATTATATGCCATATACATTCTGCAGGAATACCAAGGGAAAGGGATTGGGCGCCAACTCGTGAAGCCGTTAATTGAACAGTTCAAAAATGAGGGAATGAATTCAATGACGGTGTTTGTCTTGGAAGAGAATCCTTCAAAGCATTTTTATCAATCACTTGGAGCAACAGAAATCGACCGGCTAAAAGATACCATAGCCGGAAAAGAAGTAATTGAACTGGTATACGGTTGGAAAGACTTTTCAATAATCACATAAAATACACCCATATCTATTACATCCGACTCATTAATTTCATTTATTTCGCCAACAATAAGAAATAAAGTTATAAATGAGAGGACGATAATAGTTGAAAATGCAAATGGATTTAACCGCCAGTGAACAAGGCTATCTCTGGTCGATGTACCAGTCACTTTCCATGAATATGTGTATATTAAAGTATTTTGACCAAATTGCAGAAGATGAAGAGGTTAGGGAGTTAAACAAGGAAATTTTAGCTTGTTGTCTGAACACACAACTTGAAATTACAACAATTATGAATGATGAAGAATTTCCCATTCCTGTTGCCTTTACAGATCAAGATGTGAACTTACAAGCAGGTAAACTATTTACAGAACCCCTTATTCTTTATTATCATTGGTTTGTTTCAAAAGGAAACTTAAATTATTCATCTATTGCCTTGAATACGATAGCTAGAGAAGATATATTTGCTTTATTTAAAAGATTTAATACCGAATCTTTAGAAATATTGGATAAGGCTAGAAGGCTTCTTCTCGAAAAAGGATTGTGGATTCGATCACCATATATCCCGATACCAAGTGAGGTTCAATTTGTTCAAAAACAAAGCTACTTAACGAAGTGGCTTGGTGAGCATCGTCCATTGACAGGTCAGGAAATTTCAATGATATTTTATAATATTTTAACGAATGAATTAGGACTCACGGTGATGAAAGGATTTATTCAGGTCACTGATGATGAGCCCTTCAAATCGTATATGATCAAAGGGAAAGAAATAGCTACAAAGCATATGAACACATTAAGTGAGATATTTCAAAAGGAGGAAATCTCGACTCCTGGAGCATGGAGCGTGAGTACGACTTCTTCTAAAACGGCTCCTTTTTCAACAAAACTAATGATTTCGCTTATCAATTTCTTAAACACTCAAGGAATCGCCAACTATGGTGTGGCACTAACAAGTTCAATGAGAAGCGATATTTTCAGAACCTTTACTAGCCTGATGGCTGATGTTGCACGGTATACGGAAGATGGGGCGAATATTATGATTGAACATGGCTGGTTTGAATCTCCACCACAAGCACCAAAATTAACGTAAATTAGAAACGACCACCTATATAAGGATGGTCGTTTCATTAATTAAGAGATAATATGTGTTAGATTATTTGATTCAATAAGTTGTTTCTCTACCCAATTTCGTAATAGCATCTCTAATTCTGGATGAAGGGGAAGGGAAGACTCCGTAATTAAATCTTTCTTAACTGTTAGCATATGAGAGGTCTGAGCTTGAAATTTTAATGAATGACCCATATTCTCCACGATGTGATATTCAGAATCACCTTTAACAAAGCTAGCCAAATTCTCTAAAACCGCAGGGTTTGCTTGCACGTCTCTAGCGCCAGTAATCGCAAGAACGGGACAAGTAACCTTAGCTAAATCCTCCCGTACGTTATAGGCAAAATGTTCACGCATCCATTTTGCATTAATCGTCTGAAATTGAACCTTCATCGTGTCATTTTTAGATTCCATCACTTTTTGCATAAAGGCCTGGGCCTGAGGTTCAATTTTTTTATCAGCTTTAAACAAGCGCAATAGGAACCCAATAAACCCTTTGGCACTCCTCATATCAACAGCTGCTATCTCTCGTTGCCTTTTTAAGGCTTCTTCTAAACGTTCCACGGCACCCGCAAGTAAAATCAATCCAGACATTGGTTCTCTGGCTGCAAGAGCTGTTCCAATCATACAACCTTCACTATGACCAAGGACAATCACTTGATCTGCATCTACAGCAGCATGCATTTTTAAAAACTGGACAGCTGCTTGCGAATCGTCCACGAGATCCCAAAAACCTGTTCGGTTATAATCACCTTCGCTTTTACCAACTCCACGCTTATCATAACGTAAAGTAATAAATCCAAGCTCTGTAAAAAACTGTGCCAACTGTTTGTATAAATTAAGATCTAGCTTTTTATTTACTTTCCCATCTCGATTCAGCTTTCCAGTTCCAGGAATAATTAATATGGCTGGAGATTTCTCCTGATTAAGATCAGGCAGACTAAGGCTTCCACTTAATTTAACTTTGCTTTGAATAACAACCTCTGTTTCTCTCATACACATCTCTCCCTACTCATTTGGTTCTGGTATGATGATATTAGCAAATGTTCGTTTCCTTCTATTTGATGCTTGCTTATTCGTTAGAACTTTAGAATACACTTGACCGAGCTCTTGAAGGAGGGAAGTGAACTCTTCGTCAGATAAATAAAGGGAAGCTTGGCGTAATGAAACTCCATCCTTTACAAAGTCTACCTTTTCCTGTGAAACATACCGTTCATATTCAGCCATGATATTAGCGATATACTTCATGAAAAGGGCCATGTATTGTTCTTTACTATAGTTGGCTAAATCGTCAGTCCCTAAGTTCGCTTCCTTAGGTTGAAGGGCATACCATTTTTCTACCGTTCCCCGAATTTGTTGCTCATCTACTACAAAAACAATTTTGGATTCAAATAGTTTTTTTAAATGACGATAAAGGGTCGCTTGAGGAATGTCTGGCATACGTTCCTTCATTTGTTGAACAGTTAAGGGCTCGCTAACAAGCGACTGGATGATTCTCATGCGAACAGGGTGTAAGATGACATCTGCTTTTGATTCACTCATATAAGCTGGCTCCTTCTTTATATATTATCACTATTGATAATGATAATATAACCGTTTTATTGCCAAAAGTAAAGAACAATCCAAATATAGAAAGGTGCTACGCTATGCTATCAGGGAGATATCACACTTCTACTAAAGTGCATCACTGGACAATACTGTATAAGTAGGCTAAGGATGTCTATACTAATATCAGTTTCTAACGAGGAGGAATATAGTGTGAAACACGATCATGACCATGGAGAGGATTCAATGAATCGAAAAACTCTAAAACAAACTTTAGAAGAAACTCTTGAACTTGAAAATCAGCTTTTACGCACATATGCCATTACCGCAGAAGCGGTCCATGAAGACCATGAGCTTAAAATAAGATTACATAATATGGCTGAAGGAAATGCAAAAAGAGTCAATCAAATTGAGTATGAGCTTGATAAGTTATAAAATGGAAAAAGGGTGTAAGAATTTGTTGCACCCTTTAACTTCGACTTAGAGGAGAGATGAAGATGAGTGCTTCCTGGTTATTTGTTCTTGCATCCGCAATAGCTGTAGTGGGTATTTCTTTTGCCTTTAACAAAATGATGCAACAGGTCCAAGACAAAGTAGAAAAAGGAGAACACCTAGACCTGAATACGATGCAAGCAGTGCAAACAAAGTTTTTTATTCAAGTGGCAATAGCTGAAGCAATCCCTATTTTGATCATCGTTTATGCATTTACTTTAATTGGTCAGGTAGTTGAGAAAAATATTATCGTTCCACTCGTAGTTATTATTGGAATATTGGTCGTTGCAATGGTTTCTCTTCTTCGTATCAGAAGGGATATAATGGGATCTCCAAGGATGAATCAACAAGCAGTAGGAATGATAAATACATTATTTTTTATCGGTGCAGCGCTGCTTTCTGCCATCCCCATCATTTCAATTGTTGGGATCATGACTGCAAGCTCGTAAAAAAGGACGGATTCATTTTATGCGTAAAACAAATATCGTACCATGGTCGGAAGAATGGGCTAGCGAATTTGAAAAAGAGGCGGGACTTCTCAAACAAATCTTTCAAGATAACGTGATTGACATTCACCACATAGGAAGCACCTCCATTAAAACAATTGGTTACGCTAAACCTATCATCGACATATTGATAGCCGTTCATGACATATCCAGAGTTGACCGTTTAAACACATCCATGCTTGAACTCGGATACGAAGCAAAAGGAGAAAACGGGATACCTGGGAGACGTTTCTTTCAAAAGGGTGTAGACCATCGTACCCATCATGTCCATGTTTTTCAAGAAGGAGATAACCAGATTAATTTCCACCTAGACTTTAAAAGGTATTTACTACAACACCCGAAACAAGCTGCCAGATACAAACAAAAAAAGCTGGAACTAGCTAACCAATATCCCGATGCACATCATCGATACCAAGAAGGAAAACAAGAACTTGTTTCTGAGTTGGCACAACTTGCCACACAATGGGCAGAAGAAATTCGAACATTGCGAGACCAATAGTATTTCAAATATCTCCTATTAATTAATTCAATGAAAAACCCCCACATTTCACAAGTGGGGGTTTACTAATTTCATGACTAATTGTTGTGATTTTAACGCTTCTTCACCATCGACTGAAGGCGTTATATCATGGTCAACACAATGAATAAAATGATGAATAGCATCTTCAAATCCGCGTTGTTTCAAAGTAGAATCCCAAGAGCCTGGGTAAGAAGTAGAGATGGTATCACTAGCTTCCTTCTCAGTCACATTCATATTCTTTACACGTATAATGGCCCCGTTCGTTACAAGCTCCAGTTGCTCCAATCCCGAACCAGCATTTCGATGCATGGCCGTCGTCAATTGAATACCGTCTTTTCTGGAGAACGTATGCTGTCCAAAAACCATCTCGTTTTTTTCATTTTTATGTAAGGCTCCATGCTGAAGAGTAAGATCACCATCAGCCAACCAACGGACTGTATCCACAAGATGCAAGTAATCATCTAACATTGTAAATTCTACATCATGTGGCCCAACACTATTCGCACGATGCTTCTCAAATCTCGCCCATGCAAATTCTTTCGATTGTTCCTTCGCTTTCACATACATAGGTGCAAAACGACGATTAAACCCTACCATTAATTTACAGCCTGTAGTCTGTTGCAACTCCACCAATTTTTCTGCTTGATCAAGAGTAGCCGCTAATGGCTTATCCACGTATACATGCTTGCCTTTTAAAAGTAAAGTAGAGATGATGTCAAAGTGTGTAGCCGTGGAACTATGAACAAACACTGCGTCGCACGCATCAGCCACTGAATGAACACTTGAAAAATCCTCAATTCGATATTGCTTACAAATTAAACCTCTCTTTTCCTTATTCGGGGTGAAAGCACCAACAAACTCCCAATCTGTCTCTCTAGTTAGAATAGGCAAATATGCCTTTTGTGCTATATTTCCAAGCCCAACCATTCCAATTTTTAATTTCAACTTATACCACCCCTTACCATTTATGTACATCTTTCATCATATAGAGGGAAGGGAACATCCGTCAACAAGGATATGATTAACTATTTTATCTAAGAAACAAAAATTTACATGCTATATTTAAAAAAGTGAAACCGATTCGTTAGCTTCTTCGTCTAACGCATGGAAATCAAATAAGTTAGTAGTTTATAAAAAAGGAGGGGCTTATATTTTGAGTTTAGAGAAAGAAATAGAACAAGCCCTTGTAGGAATATATGAACGAGAAAAAATCATTGAAATGGTGATGGATGAGTATGGAACCAAGTTAAAACGAATGATCTACTCCTATGTAAAGGACTGGGAGGTTGCCAGTGATCTCACTCAAGAAGTATTTATCACCGTTTTTGAAAAACTATTATCGTTCAAACATCGCTCATCTTTTAAAACATGGATTTACACCATAGCCATCAATAAAAGCAAAGACTACCTAAAAAGCTGGCATTATCGAAATCTTGTAATCAATGAAAAGTTATTCTTTTTTAAACAGAGTGGGGAGAAATCACCCGAGGACCTCCTTTTGCAAAAAGATGTGCGGTCAGAGCTCACAAAAGCCATTATGGCCATGCCTGTGAAATACAGAGAAGTTTTTTTGCTCCACTATTATCAAGATTTTACTTACAGTGAGATTAGTGAAGCACTCGGCCTTCCTTTAGCAACGGTAAAAACAAGACTATTTCGAGGAAAAGAAAGATGTAAACGCTTCTTAACCAATGAAAGGGGAGAACAACATGGCTGATATTCATACACAGGTGAAAGACGCCGTTCATACAACAGCTTCTGAAAAATCCATTTTCACAGAATTAGAAAAACAACGAGTTCTGCGAAAAATACGATCTGGAGATATACAAAGCACAAAAAAGTCTAATCAATTTGTTCCAAAGTTAGTCACTTCTATTGCTGTTGCGGGATTTTTATTATTTATCGGTGGAATCATTGGATCAAATATGGAAAACAACAATAAAACATCACAAAGTAACACTGTTGCAGATGCAGAAAAGTTTTACCCAAACCTCCAAGATGGTGAGGTGTTAAATGGCTGGAGTCTCCTTACTAAAGGACCTTCTGACGGGGCAAAAAGGGAGCAAAACGGATTATTGCATGCTGTTTTTCAAGGCGAAGCCCAAATTACTGGCACTTTAAAATATTATGATAAAGATGATTCAGAACGCCCGGATCAAATTTTGTTTACCCCGGATAAGCTTTCCTTACAATCATTGCCTGTAGAAACGGGGAGACATCCAGACCTTACTTTCGAATCAAATGAGCAACGAAAACTAAAAGCCGTGTTCGGACTTGGTACCAATCGCATGGATATAGGGGAAGTCACACTCGTAGTTGACAACTACACGGCTAGGTATTTAAAAGGAAAAACGCTACCAGATACAGTAGGTATAAAGGAAATTGTCTTGCCGGAAGAACCGGAAGTTCAATCGACACCGTTTCATATTCAAATAAATCAAAGTCAGAAACTGGAACTTCCAACCGTTCTTCTTGATCGCTATGCACAATTCAAAGACACCAAAGATAAACAAATTTTAAATGGATTGTCCCCATCAGAAGTTTTCCAGCTCTTTTTCTATGCGGAGGAACTGAAGGATTACGAAACGCAATATTCGCTTTTTATTGACGATGAAGAATATTTAAGAGTGTTCGAAACGTATGAGGATTATCTAATTGCCAAACAGCAAAACCCTAGCACAAGCTTATTAGAACAAGTAAAAGCAGGAACCTTGTTTGAGCATATTATTGATAAAACTTCTGCAACCGTTAGTATAGAAGCAGAAACAACTGGCTTATCGTTCGGATTATCTAAAAATAAACATGGAATATGGTGCGTAAACTGGCTTCCTATCCAATAATTAAAAAAATGCCACCTATTCGAATTGATAGGTGGTCGTTTTTATGTAAAAATAAGATATGTTAAAAAATATTACAAAAATTCAATTTTAGTTAGGTGTGAATGTGTGTGAAATGTGTTGCTCTTGATTTAGATGGTACTTTGCTCAATTCAGAGCATGAGGTATCTGCTGAAAACGAAAAGACGATCCGAAAGCTCCAAGAACAAGGGGTAGAGGTGATCTTGAATACAGGACGAGCTTATGCTGATGTTGTGAAAGTAAATGCGATTCGTGAGCTAAACTGTCCGATCCTAACGTTAAATGGTTCTGCGCTTTATGGTAAGGACGGTACCTTATTATACGAAACAACGATACCTGTTCCTGTCTATAAGGAAATGCTGACTAAATTAAGAAAGCTATCTGTTGGGATATTGGTATATACAAATCACGGAGGATTTCCTTGTACACTTCCTGGGTTAAGAGGTAAAAGTGACGAGGAACTTAAAGAGCTTTTCCTTACATACGATTATGACCATATTTTACAAATCGAGGATTTGAAGATTTTCAAATGTATTGCGGTGGTTTCTTATGAAGAGCTTGAGAGAATTCAAACCGTTAAGGAGCAATTATCCGGTTTTGAAGAATTAACTTTGGCTTCTTCCTTCCCCAATAACGTTGAAATCATGTCAAAAGAAGCTCATAAAGGGAAAGCAATTCAGCGCTATGCTTTGATGCATAATCATGTGTTTACTGAGATTTACGCATTTGGTGATGGAGGTAACGATTTACCGATGTTCGAAATCGCTACAGCATCCATCGCCATGGAGAACGCACCGGATGAAGTAAAGGAAAAAGCTACGTATGTAACTAAATCAAATGATGAGGATGGAGTTTCTCACGCCGTTTATCATATTTTAAAGCTTTTATAAGCAGTTTTTGATCGTTTCCCTCTTGTACTTGAGCAGGAGGGGACGATTTTTTAAAAAATTCTTAAAAATCTTCTTGTTGTTTTCTAATATTTTTGCGATAATCAGAACTTATTTGCGATTATTGGGAAAATACTTGCGTTTCAAACAATTTATTTGCGATTAGAAATTTTTATTTGCTATTTTCAGAATTTACTTGCGATTATTAAAATTTATCTGCGATCCACCATTCAATCACAACAAAAAAACAAAGGAGGAGCTTATGCCAATCGTTTCCGAGGAGTACAAAGAGGAGAAAAAAGAACAAATTTTAGACAGTGCGTTTGAGTGCTTTGCGAAAAAAGGCTTTCAAACGGCGACAATGGATGATATTGTGGCCCATTGTGGTATGAGCAAAGGAGCTATCTACAATTACTTTTCAAGTAAGGAGGAAATCTATTTAGACCTCCTAACACGTGCAACAGATAAAAACTTTGCTCAATACCATAAACACTTTGCCAAACATCGAACAGCAAGCAGCAAAATGGATTATCTATTTAACGCTTATTTGTCGGCAAACCCCATTGATCGCAATCGGTTAGAATATATTGTTGTTTTCTACGAATTTAATCTTCACAGTACAAGGGATCCTGATCTTCTTCAACAGTTACATGAAAGAAAAAGAAAATTAGTTACCTTAGTGAATGACATCATTCAAGAAGGACAACAGCTGGGTGAATTCAAATCAAATATTCCATCCCAACTTTATGCTGAAAGATTTTGGACGATCATCGATGGAGTCAATCTTCATGCGGTATATGATGATTTTCCTTATTATGATGTGTTAAGAGAATTAAAAGAGATGTATTTAGATGAATTAAAGTCGGAATAAGGGAGGGTACTATGCCAATCGTATCTGAAGAACATAAGAGACAAAGAAGAAATCATATTTTATTGAGTGCACAGCATTGTTTTGCGAAAAAGGGCTATCATATCACGTCAATGGATCAGCTTGTTCAACACTCAGGCCTTTCAAGAGGAGCGATTTACAACTATTTTAAAAGCAAAGAAGAAATATACCTAGAGCTTATGAAGGGGATTGTCACTCGAGAAATTGATCCGATCGAATCACATATTAAGACCCTTCCTTCAAATCTTGAAAAAATAGCCTATTTGTTTGATCATTATTATCAGCTAGAGCCTATGTGTGAAGAGCAAAAGGAAGCATTTTTTGTACAGCTTGATTTTCAATTGTCCGCTTCTAGAAATCCTGACATGATGACCACCTTAGATGAATTACATAAAAATATGAAATTCGAATTAGTGAAAAGAATTTTACAAGAAGGGAAAGAGTCGGGAGAGCTAAAGTTAAATATCCATGTTGATATATATACACATATGTTTTGGTCATTTATTGATGCGGCAAATATGCAACGAATTCTATTTCCTGAGCTTCCATACCAATCAATCTTAATGGACCAGAAGCAGTCTTTCCTAAAAAAGATCACTAAATAGACTTGTTGGTATCTTAAATAACCACTCTATAAGATTGCGCGTTTTTTCTCGAAAATTGACCGTTTAATTACACTTGATAATAATCTGAATGTTCCATATAATGAAAATAAACCGATTAGTCGGTTAAAAATCATTAAAGGGGTGTTCGGCTATGACTCAATCGGTTCTTCATACGGCTCTTGAAAGATTCCAAGCATTGGACGAAAAAATTTCACACTTAGAAAGTATCTCTGGTCTCCTTTCATGGGATCAAAAAGTGATCGCACCTAAAAAGGGCAGAGCCCAGTTCTCAAAAGCATACGGGTCACTGCAAACGGAAATATTCGATCTTATGATCTCACAGGAAATGGGAGAGCTTTTAGATCAGTTGTCAGAAAGCAATGAGAATTTTGATAC